>VSSQ01000100.1_pt2 | contig 94608 bp, 74 predicted proteins | sample 4763081 | NCBI WGS metagenome assembly VSSQ01 (sample SAMN12137344, study PRJNA551015) | bioreactor metagenome | isolation source: SDC9 anaerobic chlorinated ethene degrading culture | place: USA: Knoxville, Tennesee | collected 2015-01-01
TTGTAATGATTGTTCTATTCATCGTTGTTTTTGTTAAGACAGGATTAACAGGATTGACAGGATTTTCAGGTTCCAAAGTTTACTGATGCCGGTGAATTTTGTGACCGGGCTTGTCCCGGGAGACGGCGATGGCCGGATAATGAGAGATTTCGGATTTTGTAATGATTGTTCTATTCATCGTTGTTTTTGTTAAGACAGGATTAACAGGATTGACAGGATTTTCAGGTTCCAAAGTTTACTGATGCCGGTGAATTTTGTGACCGGGCTTGTTCCGGGAGACGGCGATGGCCGGATAATGAGAGATTTCGGGTTTCGGATTGCATAACTCTAATTCACATTTCTTATCGGGCTTTCCAATGATTAAACAGGGAATAGCATGAGATGTAATTGTCGGGCACTTTTTTAATCTGATAGCGGTTAGCCGGTCTGTATTCAGAAAAACAGGCCTGATATTCTGAATATAATCAGAAAAACAGGCCAGAAAATCTGAATATATGTTGTAACATACTTTAATTGAACGGTCACATTAATGAATCTATTATCATTCAGGGTCTGATCCGGTAAAGGATTCATAGTTTTCTTTGTTTACCAGCAGGGTTTGATGCTGAGGATAGGCCTCGAGAAATGAAGCAGGGAACCTGCTTCTGGTCTCTTTCCATTTGATCTCGTATGCATGCAGAACGCCATCCTGCTCTTCAATGTAATCGATTTCGGCCTGATCATGCGTCCTCCAGAAATAGGTATTCGGGAACGCTGATATGTAATGGTTCCTTTTCATGCGTTCTGAAAGCAGAAAATTCTCCCACAATGCACCTTTGTCCAGGCGGAATTCGAACGGTGCAAAGTTGCTGATCAGCACATTTCTGATCCCATTATCGATGAAATAGTACTTTTTCCCTTTTTTGATCTCATTGCGCATGTTTCTGTTCAGTGCAGGCAGCTTGTATATTACATGGGTTTTTTCAAGTAAATCAATGTATTTTTCTACGGTATTACTATCAATATTGCCAATGGTATTTGACAATTCATTGTAACTTACTTCACTGCCGGTTTGAAAAGCCAGTGCCTGAAGGAGTTTTTGCAGCTGAGCGGGTTTTCTGATCCCTTCGAATTTCAGGATATCCTTGTACAGATAACTTTGGGCTATTTCAATCAGAATTTCTTTTTCGTACCCGGGATTGTTGATTACTTCCGGATAGGATCCGAAAATAAGCCTGTTTTCAAGACTTCTTCTGGCTTCGAGAATGTTTGTAAGCTTTACCAGTTCACTGTAACTTATCGGAAACAGGTAGAAGGTTCGCTTTCTCCCGGTAAGGGGTTCCTGCATCTGATTCATCAGGTCAAATGCGGATGATCCGGTGGCTATTATCTGCAACCCGGGATTCGTATCATGCAGTAATTTCAGTTTTAGTCCGATTTCAGGAACCTGCTGTGCCTCATCAATGATCACAAGGCGGGTGTCATTCCCTATCAGGTGGAGCAGTCGTGTACTGGTATCTGCCAGGGAAAGCTCGTTAAAGATATCAGCTTCATCGGCATTCAGCCAGATTGTTTTTACCTGTAATGATTCCACTACCTTTTTCAATAAGGTGGTTTTTCCAACCTGACGGGCTCCGAGCAGCAGGATTATCTTGCTTTTAAAGCAGGCATTTTCGATCGTTTTCTGAAGGGTCCGGGTTATCATGAGTTCTCTTTATTTGCAAAAATACGCAAACATTTCAAAATATTCAGAAAAACAGGCCTGATATTCGGAATATATTCAGAAAAACAGGCCTGAAATTCTGAAAAAGTATGCCTGTAAGGAGATAATCACCTCAGGTCCCGGGCTGCAGATCAGTGAAAAAACAAATACGCTACAAAAATGGCTGCAATTACCCCTGCCAGGTCGGCCAGGAGGCCGGCGGTGATGGCGTAACGGGTCTTTTTAATACCTACTGATCCGAAATAAACGGCAATGATATAAAAGGTGGTATCGGCGGCGCCCTGGAAAATGCAGGATAATCTTCCGGCAAACGAATCAGCGCCATATTGTTTCATGGTGTCAACCATCATGCCTCTTGCGCCTGAGCCGCTGAGCGGTTTCATAAAGGCGGTGGGCAGGGCATCCACAAAGTCGGTGTTCATACCCAGGGCGGCAAAACCCTGTCCGATTCCCTGAACCAGAAAATCCATCGCGCCGCAGGCCCTGAACACGCCTACGGCAACCAGAATGGCGACCAGGTAAGGGATAATCCGGATGCTGATGCTGAAACCTTCTTTTGCCCCTTCGATAAACGACTCATAAACGTTGATCCGTTTGATCAGCCCCAGGGTTATAAACGAAAATATTATCCCGAAAAGGATAAGATTTCCGGCAACGGAGGAAATTACGGTTACCTGTTCCTGGGAGATGGTGCTGAAGTACCATATAATGGACGCGATCAGCAGTGTAAATCCTCCCAGGTAAGCGAGGATCACCCTGTTGAACAGGTTGATTTTCTGAAAGGCTGAAACTGCGATGATTCCGGTGAGGGTGGAGCAGAACGTTGCCAGCAGGATAGGAATAAACACATCGGAGGGGTCGGCGGCGCCCAGCTGCGCCCGGTACACCATGATGCTCACGGGGATCAGGGTAAGCCCTGACGCATTCAGTACCAGGAACATGATCATGGCATTGCTTGCCGTATCCTTGTCTTTATTAAGTTCCTGGAGCTGGGTCATCGCCTTGAGCCCCAGGGGAGTTGCGGCATTGTCGAGCCCCAGCAGGTTGGCTGCGATATTCATCATAATGGATCCGCTGGCCGGGTGGCCTTTGGGGATTTCGGGGAACAGCCGGCTGAAGAGCGGCCCGACGGCTTTCGACATCAGATTGACAATACCTCCGGATTCACCTACCTTCATCAGTCCCATCCACAAGGTCATCACCCCTGTCAGCCCCAGCGAAATCTCAAATCCGGTTTTGGCCATTTCGAAGGTACTGTTCATCATTTCGGGAAAAATTGACACATCTCCCAAGAAAATCAGCCGGAACAGCCCTACGATAAAAGCGATGATAAAAAATGCTACCCAGATGTAATTCAGAACCATATATAGCCGGTAAGAAGTTCGGACCTCAAATGTATTAATTTAATGTCAGATTCTTGCGGTCATTTTATTTCTCCCTGATTGCAATGGTTCTCTTCATGATTAAGTCTGAAGTGCCGGATAATAGCTACATTTGAAATCCGAAAAGCCAAACTGATTTTTTCATCTCATAGCACTCAATTATGAAACTGCAATTTTTAGGCGCTGCCAGGGAGGTAACCGGAAGCCGGCACCTGATTGCCACCGAAGCCGGGAAAAAGGTACTGCTTGACTGCGGGGTTTATCAGGGTAAAGGGCTTGAAACCGATACCATGAACCGCGATCTTGGTGTGGATCCCACGGAAGTTGACCACATCATTCTGTCGCATGCCCACATCGACCATTCGGGATTGATCCCGTATATGTACCGTCACGGTTTCAGGGGGTCGGTAGTGTGTACCAATGCCACCCGCGATTTATGTTCTGTTATGCTTCCCGACAGCGGGCACATACAGGAGAATGATAACTACCATTTCAACAAGAAGAGGGCCCGTCAGGGGCTGAAGCCGGTTGAACCACTGTATACCCTTGACGATGCCCGCAAATGTATGGAGTTGTTTATCGGGGTTCCTTACAACCGTAAGTTCAACATCGACAACAACATCAGGGTGAAATTCACCAATACCGGCCATATGCTGGGCAGCGGGGTTATCAGCATCGAAATACATGACAAGGGCGATTTTGTGCGGATAGCTTACACCGGCGACATCGGCAGGCCTGAAAACCGCATCCTGCGACCGCCCGATGCTTTTCCGCAGTGTGATTACCTTATTACGGAAGCTACCTATGGCGACCGCTTGCATCCGGCCAGGCAGGATGCTGAAGCTGAACTTCTGCGGGTGGTTACTGAAACCTGTGCCGACAAAAAGGGCAAACTGATCATCCCCTCATTTGCCATCGGCCGTACCCAGGAGCTTGTTTATACCCTGAATAACTATTTCAACGAGGGAAAGCTGCCAAGGGTGAAGATTTATGTGGATAGTCCGCTTGCGGTCAATGCCACCGATATCTTCCGCCTGCACACCGACACCCTGAACCGTGAGGTGCAGGAGGTGATGGAGAATGATCCCGATCCTTTCGGTTTCAGTTCGTTGTATTACATTAAAAGTGCGGATGACTCCAAAAAGCTGAATACCCTGAATGAACCCTGTGTGATCATTTCTGCATCGGGCATGATGGAAGCCGGACGGATCAAGCACCACCTTGCCAATAACCTCAGCAATCCGAAGAACACCGTGCTGGCCGTCGGTTATTGTAGTCCGTCAACCCTTGGGGCAAGGATATTGAGGGGAGATCCTGAAGTATCGATTTTCGGTGTGATTCACAAGGTGAGGGCGAAGATTGAGCGGATAGAAGCGTTCAGCGGTCATGGTGATTACAGGGAAATGATCAGCTATCTGGGATGCCAGTCGAAGGATAAGATCAAAAAGACATTTCTGGTTCATGGCGATGCGGAAGCAACTGCTGCCTACCGGTCGCACCTGCACGAAGCGGGGTTCGATAAAGTTGAGATTCCTGTGCTGAAGCAGGTTTACAATTTATAGGATTCAGGTTTCAGGGTTTAAAGCAACGAAAAAGGCGGTTCCTTACAGAGCCGCCTTTTATGATTCATTAACTATGAAAACTAATCTTGTGTTTTAGCCGCTTTTTTGCGGGTTGAGTAGTTGATTTTAAAAGCACCGACTTTACGAAGTTCCTGTTTTACATCAGTTACAACGCCCATCTTTACCTCTTTATCAACTTTAAGTGAAGTTGTCAGCAGCGGACGGTCGGCTTCATTACGGGCTTCCCTTTCCATGTAGATAAACTCCGCAATATCAGCAACTGTGCGAAAGCTGTCGTTCAGCTGAATACGCGATTCCGTTCCATAGAGTCTCGACTGGGTAGGAGGCCCGATATAAATAAAGCTTACCAGCGCTTTCTTTTCCAGTTTCTGAACTTCGGTGGCCTCCGGCATTTTATTCCGCACCTTCAGGGTAACTTCACGCATGGTGGTGGTCACCATAAAGAAGAAGAGCAGCATAAAAATGATGTCGGGCATCGAAGCAGTGCTGATTGCAGGCAAATCGCCTGACTTTTCTTTTTTAAACCGTGCCATGTTACTTTCTCCCTCCTATATCTTCAGGTTCAGCTTCAGAGATTGACATCGGGATGGCTTTCTGAACGGCATCGGTGTACTCCTGATTCAATTCAGAAAATTTAACCCCGAATTTCTGCCGTGAGAGTTCATCCCTGAGCTCATTAACAGCAGCGGTCAACTCGTTTTGCACCTGAATGTACATGTCATACGAGGTTCCCCTGTCATTTTTGAGTGAGATAATACCTCTTGAAACCGGGTATTCACCCAGGAAAGGGATGTTCTCAAATTTTTTCTCAGGCAGGTCTTCACGGTTATTGGGATTTGCCAGGAACTCTTTTGCTTCAGTGCGCAGGGTGCTGATGTCGCCCCATCTGCCTTCTACAAACAGACGGTCGCTTTTATTGACCAGCACATTAAACACATTGCGCTCCTTAACATCAGGAGTTTCGGCCGTAGGGTCGGGAGGAGGAGGCAATCTCCTGACGATACCTGAGTCTACATCCATGGTAGTAGTAACCAGGAAGAAGATCAGCAACAGGAAGGAGATATCCGCCATTGACCCCGCATTGATTTCGGGAACTTTTCTTGCCATAATTAATCCTTTCTTAAAGGAGCATAATTATTTAAACCACTTTGCCACTTCGGCATAGAGGATACTGATGATTACACCTGCAAAAACAATGTAAGTCGCCAGTAAACCGCCTCCGATTGCTTTAGATGCAGTTGCCGAGATCTCATGCTTTTCGTAGAATGCGCCGGTTTCGGCCGGTGATAAAGCAAAAGCCAGCAACAACACGCCAACCAGCACTAAAAATCCGATCAATCCGCCCTTTGCCTTCTTTAAGTTACCGAAGGTCTGGATCAGGGGGAACACGATTGCTGAAACTGCAGCAACAAAGATCAGGATGTAAGCGAGGTAGAGGCCTATGTTAATTAAAGGACTGTCTTGCATGGGTTTTACTTTTTAACGTTTTTGTGTTTTACCAGGATATCCATGAATGAGATGGTGGCATCTTCCATGGAGTTTACAATACCGTCGATCTTGGAGATCAGGTAGTTGTAGAAGATCTGGAGAATAATGGCCACGATAAGACCGAATACGGTTGTTAAAAGGGCCACTTTCATACCACCGGCAACAACGGTAGGAGAAATATCGCCGGCAGCCTCGATGGCGTCAAATGCCTGAACCATACCGACAACTGTTCCGAGGAACCCGAGCATGGGGGCGAGGGCGATGAACAAACCAATCCAGGAAAGGTTGTTTTCGAGGCGTCCCATCAATACACCACCATAGGAAACAATTGATTTTTCAACCATTTCAAGACCTTCGTCGTGGCGGTCGAGACCCTGGAAGAATATGCTGGCAACAGGGCCGCGGGTATTTTTGCAGATTTCTTTGGCAGCACCTACACCTTCCATTTCCAGCGCTGTTTCAACCTTGTTCAGCAATTTCTGGGTGTTGGTGGTTGAAAGGTTAAGATAAATGATGCGCTCAATTGCAAGGCCAAGGCCGAGGATAAGCACAAGCAGAACAGGGAACATCCATCCGGGTGAACCTTCGATAAATTTTGCTTTCAGCACCTGGTGGAATGATTTAGGCGCCTCATCTTCAGCTACCAGGGTTTCCTGGGGGGCTGCAGCTTCTTCCTGTACTGTAGTGTCAGCAGTCTGTTCGGTCTGCGCAGCAGCCTCATCCTGTGCCATAACAAAGCTGGTTACTCCAAAAGTGAGCATTCCTGCTACCGTCAAAAACGCAATTAATTTTTTCATAGTTAATGGTTATTGATTTTTGTTTTAAAAGGAACTTGTTTTTGTTTCAGTTTATTGTGTGAATTATCAGTTTTTCAATTTATTGGCGGAGAGAATGGGATTCGAACCCATGATACGCTTTTGGCGTATACACACTTTCCAGGCGTGCGCCTTCGACCACTCGGCCATCTCTCCGTAACAGGCTCAACTTAACGCCTCTTATTCGAATTTCAGGGCGCTAAAATACAAAAAAAAGTGTACAATATGTTTTCAGGCATATTTTTTAATCCTCTGCTTTTGGTCATTTAACCGTTAATCAACGCTTTAACAATTTAGACTGTTTCTAAATGATGCCTCAGATCAACTTTTTCAATGTCTGCCGGAGACTGCCAAGGGAAAGCTTAATCGATGGTTAATTCACCCCTGAGCGGCGTTTGAAGCATTTGTGAAAGCTGCTCCCCCGTAAAGCCTTCTCCGAGCAGGTACATGGTCTTGGCAACTGCCGATTCGGTGGTAATATCATATCCGCCTACTACGCCTATGCTGCCAAGTTGTACGCTGGTTTCGTATTTACCCATCTCCACAGAGCCTCCTTTGCACTGCGTTACATTAAAAATGGTTATCCCGCCTGCAATGCCCTCACTCAGGGCTTTTACAAACCAGGCGTCCGTGGGTGCGTTGCCGGCTCCGTATGTCTCCAGAATAAGTGCTTTCAGGCCCGGAATATTGAGGATACTCCTGACCACGTTCTCGGTAATCCCCGGGAAAAGCTTGAGAATCGCCACGTTGGGATCAAGATTGAGATGGACTTTCAGTTTCCTGAAGTTTGGTTTGAGAATATGCTGATGATTATATCTTATGTGTACCCCCACCTGGGCAAGCAAAGGATAGTTTCCGCTCAGGAAAGCATTGAAATTTTCAGCATTGAATTTATTGGTGCGGTTTCCGCGCATCAGCCTGTTTTCAAAACAGATGGATACTTCAGGGACAATGGGCGTGTCGTCGGTCCGTGCCGCAGCAATTTCAATGGCGTTGATAAAGTTTTCCCTGCCGTCAGTCCGCAGCACCCCCATAGGCAGTTGTGAGCCGGTAAATACCACGGGCTTGTTCAGATTTTCGAGCATAAAACTCAGTACCGAGGCCGTATAGGCCATGGTGTCGGTGCCGTGAAGCACCACGAAACCGTCGTATTTCTCGTAATTCTCCTCTATAACCTTCGCGAGTTTAATCCAAAAGGAAGGATTCATGTTGGATGAATCGATAAGCGGATCAAAACAGTAGGAGTCAATCCTGCAGTTGAAATTCTGAAGTATGGGGATGTGCTTGTACAGGGCATCAAAGTTGAAAGGCGTGAGGGCGCCCGTAGCGGGGTCCTGTATCATCCCGATAGTGCCGCCGGTGTATATAACAAGGATGTTGGATTCCATATATTTATCTGTAAACATTTAAACTGCGATTTGTCAAAGTTAACGGGAACTGCCGGAATGTTGACGCATGAAACCGGTTCTTAATCAAACCGGAAAAGCTCTTTGGCGTTTTCCGTTGTATTACGGGCTACCTCTTCTGTACTGATGCCCTTTATCTCTGCTACTTTTTCAGCTATAATGGGAATGTATGACGGGTCGTTCCGCTTGCCGCGATAAGGCATGGGCGCCAGGAAGGGGGCATCGGTTTCAAGTACAAGATATTTCATGTCAACATGTTTTAATGTTTCCTGCATCCTGTTGTTTTTAAACGTGATTACCCCGCCGAGTCCCAGGCTGAAACCCAGCCCGGTGGCCTGTTTTGCCTGCTCGGGACTTCCGGAAAAACAATGGAAGATACCGCGGAGGTCCGGTTTGTTCACATCCCTGAGAATCCTGATCACCTCGTTGAACGATTCCCGGATATGCACAATCAACGGCAGGTTACATGATAGCGCCAGTTCAATATGATGCCTGAAAACAAACTCCTGCTCTTTTGCAAAGGTTTTATCCCAGTAAAGATCTATTCCACACTCACCGATTCCGTAAAACTTCCGCTCCTGAAGCTGCTTTTCAACAATGGCCAGTTCTTCCCTGAAATTTTCTTTCACAGACGTGGGGTGCAGGCCCATCATGGGAAAGCAGTTGCCGGGGAACTCATCAGCCAGCGCAAGCATAGTGGATATGGAGGTGCTGTCGATATTGGGCAGCATCATGTATTTAACGCCTGACCCGGTCGCCTTCTCAATAACTTCGCGGCGGTCCTGATCAAATTCTTCAAGGTAAAGATGGGTGTGGGTATCGGTAAAAATCATGCTGCAAAGATAATGGTTTAAAAGAGTGCGGGCTAATGTTGCCGGTTCTGCGGAAAAAGGTGCCGGCGATTTGTCATTGCAATTTCATTACTTTTGCTTTCCTGATTATTGTAATGCCCGATGGCCCGAAAAATCCTGATCGTCCGGTTCAGTTCTATTGGTGATATTGTGCTTACTACGCCGGTAGTGCGGGCCGTGAAGCTGCAATTGCCCGGCGCAGAAGTCCATTTTCTCACAAAGGAGGCATATGCCCCGTTGCTCAGAGCCAATCCCCGCATCGACAAAGTGATCACCATCAGGAAGAAAGTTGGTGAGGCACTTCCGGAGCTGCGGAGCCATCGTTACGATTTCATCATCGACCTGCACAACAACCTGCGTTCCTGGCAGGTAATTCTCGCGCTGGGCAGGCCCTTCAGCCGGTTTAGCAAACTTAACCTGCGCAAATGGCTGCTGGTAAGGCTTAAACTCCGGGTGATGCCGGATGTGCATATCGTTGACCGCTACCTCAAAACCGCTGCAAGGCTGAAGGTGTCCGGGGATGGTGAAGGCCTTGAGTTTTATATTCCTAAAGGTGAAGAAGTCAGTGCTGATCAGTTACCGGAACCTTTCCGGGCCGGCTATGTAGCGCTGGTGACGGGAGGGCGGCACAATACCAAGATTTTACCGGCTGAGAAGATGATTGAGATCTGCCGGTTGCTCCGCCTGCCTGTGGTGTTGCTCGGCGGCCCCGAAGACAGGGAAAGGGCAGGGATTGTCGCGGAAGCGCTGGGCTCCGGAGTTCTGAATGCCTGCGGAGAGTTCAGCCTGATGCAGTCGGCCTCGCTCGTTAAGCAGGCGGTGGCCGTGGTTTCGAACGATACCGGGCTGATGCACATTGCCGCCGCATTTCATAAGCCTTTGGTCTCGGTCTGGGGAAATACCGTTCCCGAACTTGGGATGTATCCCTATCTTAAAGCCGGCGAACCCCATCTGGTGGCGGAGGTGCTAAACCTGAGCTGCAGGCCCTGCAGCAAGATCGGCTTTGAAAAATGTCCGAAAGGGCACTTCAGGTGCATGATGGACCAGAAAAGCAGGGAGATCGCTGATTTTGTCAACCGGCTTTCTGATACAGCCGGTCAGGATAAAAATAAAATTTTAGGCTGATTACAGCCGTTTGGCAGTTTCCGATTTCAGGTCATCGATCCATTTACTGTCAACTTTCTGGTTTACGTGATTGCGAATGCCGGCGATCAGCGTGGCAGGGTCTTCATGCACAATAAGGTTGTTCCGGTGCTCAGGTCTGACAAACTTCTGGTGGGTTACGTGGTCGAGAAACTTAACAAGGTCGTTGTAAAAACCGGCAGTATTCAGCAGGGCGATGGGCTTGTCCATGATTTCAAGCTGGTTCCACGACATGGCTTCAAAAATTTCATCCAGTGTGCCGATTCCTCCAGGCATTGCAATGAAAGCATCTGATAGTGCTGCCATTTTCTCTTTTCGTTCGCTCATTGAGGCTACAACATGGAATTCCTTCAGATCACGGTAAGCCACTTCCCGGTCAATCAGCCCGTGAGGCATCACCCCGATCACGTGCCCCCCGTTGGCCATACAGGCATCGGCAATTACGCGCATCAGCCCGATGTTGCTGCCGCCGTATACAAGCGTAAGCCCCTGAAGGCCCATCAAACGGCCCAGTTCACGCGCGGCCGAGCTGTATTCGGTTAGTGCTCCGGGTGACGAGCCGCAAAAAACACAGATTGACTTGATCGTACTCATTGAATTTCAGTTATTTTGTTTTACCGGGTAATACAATCCGAAGCTGCTTTTCCTGATTCATCCTGTTCAATGGATGTAGTTTTCAAGCATCTGCCGGATGGCTTTCTGGCATACCGGACAGAAATTGTTATAGGACAAGGATTTCATGGTGCAGTCATGCGCCGGACGATAGATGCCCTTTGTCATATACCCTCCTCCTTCGTAAGCGCCCACAGGATATTTGTTTTTCTCTGCGGAAGGGGTCGGAATGGGGGTTCCTTCCGGAACCAACTCTTTCCATTTCGATCCGAAATCAACCAGGGTGGTCAGGTTCGGTTCCCAGGGTTCTATGCTGAGGTTATAAAAATCTTCATAAGCCACTTCGGAGTTGTAATACTCATCTCCCAATCCGGCAAAACTGTGGCCGAACTCATGCACAAAAACATAATTGGCAAAAGGATTGTCGCTGGTAAAAAGGGCATAGTGGTTGTAAATACCCCCTCCTCCGTATACCTGGGAATTGGCAATGATGCAGATGTGGTCGTAAGGGACATTGGCGGCTACATCGCGCACGCTTTTCATATCATAGGTGGTCAGGTAACGCTCGATGTCGAAGGTGTAAAAGTTACTGTTGAGGATGGTTTTCTTCCAGATATCCTTGCCCGGGATATCTGCCCCGCTTTCGGCCGATACGGCTTCTACACCATAAATATTGATATTTCCACGGTATTCGTCGAATGGCTTGCACTGAAGCAGAAAGTCAGCCAACCGCCGGCTGTCGGCTTTGAATTTGTCCATTTCTGCAGCGGTGTAACCCTCGGGAATAAAGACAATGTCGAGGCAGGTTTCAGGTTTTCCGGCCTCATTTACCATAAAGTACGGAAACTCATGCCTACGTTCTTTTTTGATGAAATAACTCTTCGGGTCGATGTTGAGGGTAAACTGCTTTTCCCATTGACCGTCGCGGTTTCTTTTGAAGAAATCCACGATTGCCGGCTTCTTTGGATAGGGCATAACGACATTTTCGGGATAGGCCCGGCGCGTTTCCCTGGCTTCCGCGGTAGTCTGCCATTCGGCAAACAGGCTGGAATAACCCTTTGAATAAATGATTTCACCGGAAGCTTTGTCGGTGACCGTGAATTTATAGTTGCCGTAATCAAAAGGACACAGCAGGTTGGTTTTTGATCCCCCCCAGTACGGTTCTTCTATCAGTTCATCGAGCGCATAAACATCCGAACCGGCGGTACCGGCATGCATATAGTCGATACGCAGGGTTTTGTTGTAGAAATGCTTTTCAAACTGCGCGGTGGCTGTGACGGAAATAAGCAGCAACAGAAAGGCCAGTGACTTTTTCATAGTTAATGGAATGAAAATGAGGGGACAAAAATAGGGATTGTCAGGCAACGGATGGCTGAAAAGCAGGATTATATGGTTAATTATGCGAAAAAACTATGTAGTTCACTATTTGATGTGCTGTCTGTTCTTTGCCACAGAAGCACAAAAACACAAAAGAACACCAAATTGTTGCAGGAAAATGGATGCCGGATACTTGTAAAAAGTTTGATGACTAACTTGAGAATACTTGCGCTGATATTCCCAAAACCAATGCCGGTCAGATTCAGTCTACCCAAATCTGGTGTAATGGGCTGTAAAACATCATATTAAATCTGAATATACTCTTGCATTCAGCTCACATATGACTTAATTTCAAAGAGTACATACAATCAATTCCCATGCTGATAGCTGGATTTTAATCTGCTATTGAAATTTTATCCTGACAATGTGATTGATTTTCTTCCTTTCTCCGTTACTATATTTTATAATTGAAGCAAATTATTAATGCTTCTTGTTGTAAGCCGGGTCCGGATTGTTTTAATGTGGTGCAGCATTTGTAATCAGCTATTCAGTTTTTCAGGTTTTTTAAAACTGATATAAAATTCTTTTGTGTGTTTTTGTGTTTCAGCGCTTTGGTGGCTTCTTTTAAATGCCAAAGTCGCCATGTAATTTCCAGCACATCAAATAAGGGTTTACCCAAAAAACTAAAGCGGCCTTTAAGTGCTTGCATGATGTTTAATTATTGTTTATTTTTGCAGCCCGTTTATCATGGCCCTGTAGTTCAATGGATAGAACGGAAGTTTCCTAAACTTTAAATATAGGTTCGATTCCTATCGGGGCTACAAAAAAAGATGCAATCCATTGAAAGTCAGATGCAATAGCCTCTGATTTTTATCATATACACAAATGGTGTACACTTTGCATCAGATTTTTCTTAATTTACAATTACAAAAGGTTGGAAGTTGTCCAGCCTTTTTTGTTTTGTGAAAATAGTATTCACAGCGCTTCTGAATGGCTATTGTGTTCATATAATTTTCTATCGCTTATTGCATTTTTTCCTTTAATGCTATACATTTGGGCCTGGGTTGCGTATATAATTCTGCGATTTCAAGCGCTTATAAGCGTTTAAAAATAAGAAGAGTATCCGTGATTTTTGGATTTTATTCCTGAATGACAATATGTTAAGGCTAATCTTAAAAGTTGATTAAATTACCTGGATTAGTCGCGGGTATGCGGTCGTTACCGCCAAGTGTAAAAAGACAGAAAATCCATTGATAATTTGATACTTATAGATAACGAGAGGAATTCATGTAATAACAACCCACGCACAAAACAACACATTTGCAAGCTCCGACACACAAGCTGACGCTTCAGCTTGCAAAAGAGTTGTTTTCTTGCCTACACACCATCTTGTAGATAACTGATTACTCGATTTAGACAATCTTCAAAATCTTTTTTTAATTCATGTTCCCAAAAACGGATGACATGCCAACCAGCTTCGGTAAGAAGTTGATTATTTTGTATATCCCTTTGAATATTTCTTTCAATTTTTGGAATCCAAAAGTCCCGGTTAGTTTTAATTTTAGTCTTCTTTTCAGCCCAATTATAACCATGCCAAAATTCGCCATCGACAAATATTGCCAATTTATGCTTTGTGTATACAATGTCTGGACTACCAGGAAGCTTCTTTAAATTTTTCCTGTACCGAAAACCAAGGTTCCATAATGCTTTTTTCAGATTAAGTTCTGGCTTCGTGTTTTGGGATTTTATTTTTGCCATCAATTCAGACCTTTGTTTGGTTGTATAAAAACCATTGGCTTCATTAAACCGGGGTACAACAATTTGATTTTCAGTATATTTTTTCAAGTCTAAAATTGTTAATAAATTATCTGCAAATTAAATTAATATCAGTTAGAAATAAAACTATATTTGTAACCATGTATAATGTTGATTAACGTGGTTATAAAAATATGGAAAAATATTATTCAATTGCAGAAGTGGCAGATTTACTTTCGGTTAGCAAAGAAACCTTACGTCGTTGGGATAGAAACGGAAAGCTTTCGGCAGTTCGTGAACCAATGAGTAATTATAGGGTTTATCGCAAAGACCAATTGAAAATATTTGATAGTCTTGACTTTTTGTTTAGCCCAACCGAAAACGAACATGAAATTAAACCTAACCGGGATTTTAATTCAATTGAATTATTTGCTGGAGCAGGTGGTTTGGCAATTGGACTGGAAGAGGCGGGTATAAAATGTTTGGCGCTTAATGAATATGACCATTGGGCTTGTGAAACTTTAAGAAAAAACCGTCCGGATTGGAATGTTATTGAAGATGATGTAAAAAATGTTTCATTCTCAAACCTTAAAGGAGAAGTTGATATTGTGACAGGTGGTTTTCCATGTCAGGCATTTAGTTATGCAGGGAAGAAACTAGGTCTAAACGATGCTAGAGGAACATTATTTTACGAATTTGCAAGAGTCGTACAAGAAACAATGCCGGCAATCTGCGTTGGAGAAAATGTGAGAGGGCTATTGACACATGAAAATGGCAGGACAATCGAAGGCATGATTTCAATCCTTGATGAGATTGGCTACAATGTAATTACACCTAGAATTTTTAAAACCATTTTTTACAAAGTGCCACAGAAAAGGGAAAGGGTTTTAATTGTTGGGATTAGAAAAGATTTAAACCAACACCTATTCGATTTCCCCAAACCATTTAAAAAAGTTTATACCTTAAAAGATGCTTTAAAAAAAGGTGAACTATATAATTGCGATGTGCCAAAATCTGATGGTTCAAAATATCCTAAAAGCAAAAAAGAGGTTTTAGACTTAGTCCCGGAAGGTGGATATTGGAGAGATTTGCCACTTGAAACACAAAAACAATACATGGGTGGAAGTTTTTATTTAGGTGGTGGAAAAACCGGAATGGCAAGGCGTATGAGTTGGTCCGAACCAAGCTTAACATTAACTTGCAGCCCTGCTCAAAAACAAACTGAACGTTGTCATCCCGAAGAAACAAGACCTTTTACTGTTCGTGAATATGCCCGGATTCAAACGTTTCCAGATAATTGGGCTTTTTCTGGCTCAGTATCTCAGCAATACAAACAGATAGGAAATGCTGTACCTGTAAATTTTGCTAAAGAAGTAGGAAATTCCATAATAAGGTTCCTAAATAAGATTTATCCTAAAACTTAGTTCCCTTTTTTAAATGTCGTTAAAAATATTGTTTATTTTTATGTTTTAATTTTAACATAAAAACCTAGACAATGCCTTATTTAAATTGGATTTCAGATTCCGACCTTAAAAACGAAGTAATGCAATTGCTTTTAATTGCAAAAGGCGCAAAAAAAGCAGCGGTCAAAAATTTTGGTAAAAATGTGATTGACCCGTTTGCCGCACTTTTTGAAATGTCAGGATTTGAAATTGAATATGACACTTGGATAAAAAGTGAAACCACCAGACAAGCTCAGAAAACACTACAAAATCATATTGGAGATTTTCATCAAAATATTTTAGGGTTTTCAAAAGGTTGGACAAATATGAAGGTTGGTAATGTTATTGACCTTGTTTCTGAGGAAAATAAAACGATTGCCGAAGTCAAAAATAAATACAACACCATTTCTGGGGGGAAACTCTCTGACTTATATTATTCACTGGACAAGTTGATTAGTCCAAAAACCAGTATTTACAAAGGTTTTACTGCATTTTATGTTGCAGTAATCCCTAAAAATGGCATTCGTTTCAACAAGCCATTTACCCCGTCGGATAAAGATAAAGGGGCAAAATGTCCACTGAATGAAAATATCAGGGAGATTGACGGTGCAAGTTTTTATAGTCTTGTAACTGGTTCTGAAACTGCATTGGAGGATTTATTTGATGTTTTACCTGAGTTCATAAAAGACTGCTCAGGCGGAAAATATCTGATTAAGGACAAGCAAAAGCTTAAAGAATTTTTCAATTTAGCTTATAGATAGTCAACGCAAGCCATGCGCATTGGCCGGTCGCACAAAATCCATCACACTATCAAAACCATCCAAAGAGCTTGCCTCTCCCATCGCACAGACTGACAGAAACGGTGTAAAAATTGAAAGTAAAATGACTGAAAAACAAACACCAGGAGGTAACAATATTTATATATCATAGCCGGTTTTTTGCGTAATTGTAGGTTCATCACCCACATTTGCTTCATCTCGGTTAGACAGGAAAGCAATCCGCAATCCCCAACTGTATATAGTTCCGTCAATTATGGGCAACTTATAAAATGTTTAATATGAAAACCTTGATCTCCTTTTTTATATTATTGATTACTGTATCGTCTTCTGGACAGACATCAATTTACCATCCTTTTCCGGATAGTAATTCTAGTTGGAATTATAGTTATCAACCGAACATGTGTGTGTTCGGATGGGCCAGAGAAGAATATTCATTTATCCTTTCAGGGGATACCACAATAAATAATCAGACCTACCATAAACTTTCAATTCCTTTTGTAAACTTTTATACAACCGGGACTTGCACTCAAAGGCATTCTCCAGGATACAAAGGAGCAATACGTCAGGATGTGCTCAACAAAAAAGTTTTTATTGTTCCTCCGTCAAGTACGACAGAAGAATTACTTTATGATTTTAATTTGACCATAGGTGATACAGTCCAAGGTTATATAGCGTCTAATTTTTGGGCTAATGATACTGTAATATCAATTGATTCAGTAAAAGTGGGCAATGACTTTCGAAAAAGGTGGTATATTAATTTCTGGTACAATATCTACTTAATTGAAGGTATCGGATCAACCTACGGGCTTATTGAATTTTCACCCGGTCTTGGAATTGATTTTGATAGTTATGATCTGGATTGCTTTATGCAGGACAATGAAACTTTATTCCCAGACGCAAATACATATTGCCAGCTAATCACTACCACAAAAGATATTGACTTACTTTCGGGCCAAGTAAAGGTTTTTCCAAATCCTTCACGTGGGTCATTTTCAGTTGAGTTTAGCCAGCCTAATGATATTAAAGTTATTACCATGAAGGATTTATTTGGAAAGATTATTTTTCAGGAGGAAATCAATGGTCAGATAAAAGTTAATTTGGAGAATATAAAGAGCGGCACTTATATTCTGACCATATTGGATAAATATAACAGAACTGATAACAGAAAGATTATAATCTGCCCGTAACAATCACGCTGCGCCCAGGCCTGACGTTAAAAATTTTGCTCTGGCTTTGCCGGACAAATAATCCGGCCCAGGGCACTGCGCTGGAGCGTTGTGGGCAAGTTTGAAAAGAGCGATCCTATAAAAATTAGAGAAAAATGGGACTTAAAGACATATTATTTGGAAAAGAAGTTCAGATATCTGACACGAAACTTGGTGTACTAAAAGCTAGAATTAAAAAAACTCATCCATCAATTAATTATGTATGGGCTAGTGAAGTACTTCTTTCAGAGCAACAAAATGAAACAGTTATAGTTTTAGAAGGAAACTCGGAAGGGCCATTTAAAAAGCAACTGGAATCTGCTTATTCGATCGTTGACAACCTTACTAATATACAAGAACAAATAATAGTAGAATCAAAGAAAAATAAGAACAAAATTAAGTATAACGGTGACTGGATTAAACAATTTTATTTAGCAGCAATTACACCAATTGATGTAAGGGATAATAGTTTCGAAGTGAACTTTGAACCAATTAATCAAGATGACAATGGATATATTTTGCTTACATGGAAAAATAGTAAGATAAGTGAGCTTGATATAAAATAGAAACCAGCGCACGATAATTTGCAAATTGCATTGCGGGTGCAGTCGTGTGCGTTGTCGCTACTCCTTTCTTGACCGTCATGTCCTGTCGGACACTGACGCTCTTCAAAATCCGCACCAACAACTTTCAAGTGACAGTTATGCGGGATTTGGAACAAGACAAGCGTACCCTCCGGCTGGACAAGGTAAATCAGTTGCTGAAACTTTTTGGGTATAAGGTTGGTGCCATTCCAGTAAATTGAAAAATTTTAACCCACGAGGAAAGCTGAAATACAAATTCAGGACATTCCGGCTGGCTGGCTTACCCGGGACGAAAAGGGCTACAGGTTTGAATATGATCCCGGTTATATAAGAAGAAAAAATAGCGAGTCCGTAAGTCAACATTGCCTTTGCAGGCAGAACCTTTTACCGGGAAGGTTTTATTCCCGTTTTTCGATGGGCTGATCCCGGAGGGTTGGTTGCCGGAGATGACTGAGAGAAACCGGAAACTGAATCCACGCGACAGCATGGGCCTGCTATTGGCCTGTTGCAAGGACTGCATCCGGGTTAATCACGATAAGGCAATGATGCAAGGATTTTCAGAAGACCTTCAGGGCAAATTCCGGAAAAAGTCCTCATTCACCGGATTCAGGATTGAAAACTTCAAAGGTATTTCAGGGTAAGCCGACCTGAATAGTTTGTATTTTGACGGGTTGATAAGAGATGTATTGAGTTTTGCTTCAATAGCTGATGGATTTTGTTGAGCAGGCAGAATAAAATCTACTTCGTTGCCGGCAGAAGTGCGCCAGTAATGAATTTCGTCAGTTTCGTGATTCTCCATGAGAAGTCTGAATACAACATTCTCCCAGAGTTCACCCCGGTCACTGCGTTCTGTAAAGATCTGAAAATTATTCAGCAGGCAATTGCGCAGGCCACTGTCGGGCAGATATACTTTTTGCATTTTGGTCAGCTCTTTGCGTAAGTTCCTGAAATATGGGCGAATCAGCGCTATATGGAAACACTTTTGCATGATGTTGAGGTAGTTGACTACTGTCTCATTTTCAATTTGCAAGGTGGATGCCAACTCGTTTACATTTACCAGATTACCGGATTGAGTTGCCAGTATTCTGAAAAGCTTATAAAAGGCTACTTCGTTTTGTACGCCCGATTCTATAATATCCCGTTTAATAAATGAGTCCCTTATCTCTTTCAGTAAGGCTGCTTTTTCATTTAAATCCGGCTCAGCAGCCACGGCGGGGTAGCCCCCGTAAATCATATACTTTTCCCACTCCATGCGAAGCAGTTCTGTTTTCAGGCTTTTATTTTCTGGTTGGCTGTTGATGGTTATAAGTTCCTGAAGCAAAAGCGCTTCTCCTGCAATGGACAGATATTTATCAAAGCTGCATCTAAGCAGGTGAAACAACCTTTTCCTGCCGGCAAGCGAATCGCGAAAGCGTGTATCAATATAAAAAGCACTGCTGCCTGTTTCTATTATTTTGATTCTTCAGGCATATTCATCGAAAAGTAATTGCAGGAAGTTGGAAGGATCACCCAAATATTGAACTTCATCTATAAGTACAATTATTCGTTCTTCTGTTTCAGGTAAATACCGGGGCAGATTCAGCGGACTCTGATTCAGGTCTGCAACCAGAAGTTTGTTTTCAAGATTTATAAAGACAGCAGGTTTCTCGAGTTATTTACAATGCATTTCGAGTTGCCTCAACAGTGTGGATTTGCCGGTTTGCCTGGCTCCGGTTATAATGCTGAACTCCTTTTTGTCAATGTGTGTCAGTAATTTGTTATATAATTTGCGACGTACCATAATTCGTTCCATTTTTACAAAAATTATATAAATACAGATAATATTACCGGTGCATTGGTAAAAATATCCGATAATAATGCCGGTGTAAGGGGGATAATATCCTGAATGCATAAAATTTCAGGTGGTAATCTCCTGAGTACTTGACAAAAACAGGAAATATGCCTGAATCTATCTAAGTTGTTTGGTTACAGTATATTTGACAGGTTCGTCAGTCCTGATGTGAAAAAATCCCGGCCACTTCTCCCGATAGTGCGATGTTATTCGTGATGATGTCCTGAATGGCTTCCGCGATAATTCCAAACGTGTCGGATTCTGAATAGCAGCGTAAATCCGGCATGGTTCTGAGCTTTGCGGATACAGTGATTATTGCAGGTCTGATCCGGAGAAGTTGCAACAATCAGGCTGTGCATATCAGCATAAATCTGACCTGAAATAAATTTTATGATGTAAAGAAGAAACATCTGTGAAAATATACCCGTTGGGGTATAATTGCAATCGTTTAATCATAAAATATACCCCTTAGGGTATAAAATGAATGGACATAGCATAATATATACCCGAAAGGGTGTATTCTGTCAATAATATGCTATATTTGTACCCGAAAGGGTATATGCTATGCAATTAAGTGAATTTGTAAAGGAGAGAAGACGGCTTACCGGCCTCACACAACCAGTCCTGGCAGAAAAGGCCGGCGTAGGTCTGCGCTTCGTCAGAGAACTGGAACAAGGTAAAGAAACACTCCGTCTTGACAAGGTAAACCAGGTGCTGAAACTTTTTGGGTATGAGGTTGGTGCCATTCCTGTAAATCGAAAAAATTTAATCCATGAGGAAAGCTGAAATAAAAATTCAGAACATTACGGCTGGCTGGCTTACACGGGATGAAAAGGGCTACAGGTTTGAATATGATCCCGTTTATCTGAGTTGCAAAAATCCCGAACCCGTTAGTCTTACATTGCCTTTGCAGGCAGAACCTTTTACCGGGAAGGTTTTATTCCCGTTTTTCGATGGGCTGATCCCGGAGGGCTGGTTGCTGGAGATAGCCGAGAAAAACTGGAAACTGAATCCACGCGACAGAATGGGCCTGCTAATGGCTTGTTGCAAGGATTGCATCGGGGTTGTAAGTGTAAATCCTGTAATGTTGGAGGATGAACCATGAAGAAATGTTTAGCCTGTTACCTGCCATTATACGAGGATGAAATTGATTTTCATCCTGCTTGCAGCAAAAGGCTGTTTGGACAGTCAATCCCACCGGTAATTCCATATAGTGAAGAGCAGATGGAGGAACTGGCAATCCGGGTTATAAAAAGTCAGATAACTGTTACCGGCGTTCAGCCTAAATTATCGCTTGAAATAGCAAAAGGTTCAAATAAACAGGAGCCCGCCCGGTTTACAATTGTCGGGTTGTGGGGAGGTTATATCTTAAAACCCCCGACCCCTGATTATCCTCAATTACCGGAGGTTGAAGACCTCACCATGCACCTGGCCGGCATCGCGAAGATCAATGTGGTGCCGCACAGCCTGATTCGCCTGAAGTCCGGAAATCCGGCATACATTACCCGAAGAATTGACCGTAGCAAGCAGGGAAAGCTTGCCATGGAAGATATGTGCCAGTTAACTGAACGTCTGACTGAGGATAAGTACCAGGGCTCATGCGAGCAGGTGGCAAAGGTTATTTTAAAGTATTCGGTGAATCCGGTTCTGGATGTAGTCAATTTTTTCGAACAGGTCCTGTTTTCTTTTTTAACCGGCAATGCCGACATGCACCTTAAGAATTTTTCATTGATCAACCAACCCGGGATTGGGTATATACTTTCACCTGCTTACGACCTCGTGGCCACAAAACTGGTCAATCCGGCAGATGATGAGGAAATGGCCCTTACCCTGAACGGGAAAAAGAAAAAACTCAGGCGAAGCGATTTTACCGCAGCCTTTCAAACGCTGAAACTCGATCCAAAGCAGCAGGAAAATATTTTCAGAAAGATGGAAAAGGCAAAAGATAAATGGATTGACTTTATCGATGGTAGTTTTTTGAGTAAGGATTTAAAGGTTGCATACAAAGAACTCATCCTGGAAAGATTTTCCGGAATATTTCCAAAAAATTGAATATCCTGATCATGAGGAATTTCTGATTTCAGAGCAGACTGATCCGTTGCGTATTTGTCACGAATCCAGGGTATAACCTGGGTATTATTGTAACATATACAGGGTTTTTGCCGGAATTGAATTCCTTGTCTTGGTAATTTACCTTTATAGCAGTAATCTGTACGATTTGTACAATATAATGAGTACTAAAGAACCAAAAATTGCTGTTATAGCAGTAATATCAGCTTAATGCTTCACCGGGATAATCAACCGCGGCATCAATAAATCCCCTCTTAACATTTAGTATAGTAATCAGGACCTATTTTATCATTGATTCATATATCATTGGCTTTGGTTTATAAACTGAATTGCTATCTTTGCGGGAGTAGCAGTATAAAAATCAATCATTGTTTGCTTTTGCGATTGGTTTGCTGCCGGCATGAACTCTCTTGATCTCATAGTACGCAACAGTCTGCAAACCGATGCTTCTGACCAATGACCGGTTATGAATCTTAATACCCGTTTGAACCGGTTGCCCGAGAAAAAGGACCGGGAAAAGTTTAATATTATTTTCAGGGAGTATTATCCCCGTTTGCTTGCTTATGGAGAGTTGTTCCTTGACCGGGACTCGGTTGAAGACATCATTCAGGATCTGATGGTCTGCATTTGGGAAAATTCTGAAACCATAGTGATTCACACCTCACTGGAATCATATCTGTTTCGCTCGGTTTACAGGGCCTGCCTTAACCGGATAAAATCTGAGAAAATCAGGGAATCCTATAAAAAGAACCAGGCATTGGCGACTACTGATGAAGTCCGTTATTATGATCCTGAAGAAAATGATGTTATTAAAAGATTGTTCTCGCTGGAGTTGGGGCGCGAGCTGGAAGACGCCATCGCAGCTTTGCCGGAAAAATGCAGGGAAGTTTTTATAAAAAGCTATATCGGCAATCAGAAAGTAAAAGAAATAGCTGCAGAACTGAATATTTCGGAACGCACTGCAGAGGCTCATGTTTACAGTGCCCTCAAACAGTTACGAAACAAACTGAAAGACAAATTCTATATCCTTCCGTTCTTACTGCCGTGAATTGGTAAGCAGATTCTTGCCGGTTCTCCGGAAATAAATGATTTCTATAATAATAGTCCGTTAAATTTAAGAATCGCGCAAGGACGCAAAGACGCAATGGCTTGATTATGAATTATTTGTAGCATTTATGCATGTTTTTATAACCCGCTGTAAATCAATTCATTAAAAACTATCAACGGAGAATTGTAATAAAGTCCGGGCAGGTTCCATACGGAAATACTGCCGGCCTTCCCTTTTATCAGTATCGTTTTATGCTTTTCAGGATAAAGCCGGTTAACCGGTTTGGCCTCATTTTACTAAAAACGAATTTTTCCGGAGTTTAATTGAAAAAAGTGTGTTTCCGGCTAAGTACTTTTCCAAGGTTAATTGTCATTTGTGTATAGGACACTAAAACAATGCCCGTGAAGGAATTTGATGAAATATTGCTGTTAAAGAAGATACAGGGACTTGCCGATGAAGCGGAGGAGAAGCTGATAGAGCGCTGGCTGTCGGAATCAGAAGAAAATATGAGAACCTTTACCAGGATGAAATCGTTGTGGTATGCTTTAAAAGTTAAAGGATATTCGGAAGATGAAGCCCTCAGAGAACCCATAGCCGATATAAATGCACGTATTGACAGACTTGAGGCCGGGCGCAGGCGTATAACAGGAATGCGCTGGCTGAAGATTGCTGCCGTTGTTGCTTTATTGTTTGGTATTGGTGTGGTGGTTATGGAAGTGGCCCGGTTCAGCAAAGGGCCTGAAATGGTATTGGTTGAAAACGGGATAAATCAGGGTATAAAATACATTGAATTACCTGACGGAACAAAAGCGTGGCTAAACCTGGGGGCAAAACTCAGTTATCCTGAACGGTTTGATGCGCAGGAGCGCAAAGTTGAAATTGAAGGGGAGGTTTTCCTGGCGGTGGCTAAAATCAAGGCAAAAAGGTTTCTTGCAGAAACACCGGCATTTACTGTTGAAGTAACCGGTACAAGTTTCAATGTAAACACCAATGCATCGGGAAAGGTAGAGGTTGTGCTGGTTGAAGGAGCCGTAAATTTGCTTGATAATTCCGGCAGAAAAGCCGGTTCGCTGATTCCGGGACAGATGGCAAAGGCCGGGCCTGAAAGTGACAGCATAGAAATCAGTCAGGTAAATACCGGTTTTTATACAGCCTGGAAGGAGGGACTTGTGATGCTGGAAAATGCAGGGCTGAATGAAATCGTGAAAAAGATTGAAGAGGTTTACGGAGTCGAAATCGTAATTGATTCCCTGAAGGCGCGGAAGGACGATACCCGGTACAACTTCGTCTTCAAAAAATCTCAGCGTTTCGACACTGTTTTTGAGATGCTGCAGTTTGTGGCACCTTCCAGGGAGATGCATGTTAAAGAAAAGTCCGGTAAATGAAATTCATCGAATATCAGAAAATAACCAACCAAAACGCGAAGATCTATGGGTCCCTGAAAACAAAAAACCGGAAAAATCTCGCACATTTTTCCGGTTCAGTCAGATTTAATCAAGAAACCAATGAAGTTTTTAACTAAATCTTTACAAAAGTATGAAAGATGCAGCAAAGGCCTGGGCTTTTGACAGGAGTTTTTTACTCAGAATTCTCATTATGTCAAACATCAGCTTGATATTCGTGCTATGCTCCTTTATCTCAGTATCGGCTGCTGAGAGCTATGCACAGAGGGTAAGGGTCAGCCTTGATTACAAAAATGTTACGCTTGAGAAGGTAATCAATGACATTAAAAAGCAGACTGAATTTGAGTTCGCCTATCAGGCCGATCTTGAAAAAATGGTTCTGAAGAAAGTAACGGTGAATGTGCAGGACGAGTTGATTGAGAATGTTATGAAAACTGTACTTCAGGGAACCGGGCTCTCGTTCAGGATTATAGATAAAATTATTCTGCTGTCGAAGAACCGGATGCTGATTACATCGGAATCAAGTGTTATTGATGATCCGGCCAGAAAGGTCAGCGGAGTAGTAAAGGACAAATCGGGCACCCTGCCGGGGGTAACCGTAAGGGTTAAGGGGACAAACTTCGGCACGGTAACGGATGTCGACGGGAGTTACAGCCTGTCCATTCCTGACGGCGAAGTGGTGTTGGTATTTTCATATGTTGGTTATCAGACTGTTGAAATTATTCTGAAGGATGAAACCATCATAGACATTATGATGGTGCAGGATGCCCTTAACCTTGATGAAGTTGTGGTGATGGGATATGGCACCCAGAAAAAGCGGGACATCACCGGGGCGGTATCAACCATCAGCAGCGTGGATATTCAGAAGAGTCCGGTGGTGGGCATAGATCATGCCTTGCAGGGACAGGCCGCCGGGGTTCAGGTAACTCAGAACTACGGAACCCCCGGAGCAGGCATACAGGTCCGCATCAGGGGTATCGGGACCATTGGTGATAGTGATCCGCTATTTGTAATTGACGGCGTGCCAACGAAGGAAAATCTCAATAGCCTGAATCCCAATGATATTGAATCAATAAGCGTATTAAAGGACGCATCTGCGGCAGCAATATACGGGGCAAGGGCCGCCAACGGGGTAGTGCTGATTACTACAAAAAAGGGCACCAAAGGGGAATCTATGGTTCAGTTTAACGCAACCTATGGCGTTCAGCAAATATCAAACAAACTTGAATTGCTTACTGCCGACGAGTATGCCATGGTTATGGACGAAGCCCTTACCAACGCCGGGCTTGCTCCGGTATGGAACAATCCCGGCCTGGGCAAAGGTACCGACTGGCAGGATGCCATCTTCCGGAATGCAGCTTTTCAGAAATATGATCTGTCGGTAAGCAGCGGGAATGATAAAACCACCTATCTGCTCGGACTGGGATATCTTGCACAGGACGGAATTGTTAAGCATTCAGACTTCACGCGATACAATCTTCGCTTCAATCTCAACTCCAACGTCACTGAAAAGTTTACTGTCGGGGCGAATATGAACCTGTCCCGGATCAAGGAAAACCTGATTGATACGGAGATCAACGGTGTGGTGAGGTCAGCAATCTTTCAGCCGCCTACCATTCCCGTTTATAATGAGGATGGCACCTATGCCGGCCCGGGAGAAAACGAAGGCGATGCACAGAATCCGTTGGGAATGGCCGACAGATCTGACAAGACCCAGGCCAATAACAAACTGTTCGGGAATATATTTGCCAGCTATGACATTATTTCCGGACTCAGATTCAAATCAAATCTCGGACTGAATGTGTATTCACTCCAGACCATAGATTTTGATCCGACGTTTTCGGAAGGCAACGCCAACCGGCTCATAAACAGCCTGAATCATCAGCTGATCAATTATTTCGATGTCAATTGGGAAAATACCCTCGAATATACCAGGAAAATTAACCTGCATAAAGTGACTGCCCTGGTGGGAAATACCATGCAGGAGGCGTCTACCGGCCTGGTTTCTGGGTATCGCGAGAATTTCAGCAGCAATGAAGATTACCTGCACTACCTTGATGCCGGTTCAGCCAACGATAAAGCCAGGGGAAGATTGACAGAATGGTCATTATTGTCATATTTCGGGCGGATCAACTACGATTATGCCGATAAATACCTGCTGTCATTAAATGCCCGTTACGATGGCTCATCCCGCTTCGGAAAAAAGAACCGCTGGGGTCTATTCCCTTCAGTTTCTGCCGGCTGGAGAGTATCGGGTGAGGACTTTTTCAAATCTGATTTCATCGACGATCTGAAGATCAGGGCTTCATGGGGGCAGCTCGGCAATCAGGATATAGGGTTGTACGCCTTTTCGAGTGTTCTGCAGCAGATTTTCTATCCTTTCGGAAATCCTCAGGTCATACAGGTTGGTTATCTGCCGGCTTCTGATTTTAATCCTGATGTAAAGTGGGAAACAACCACACAGCTCGATTTCGGCGTTGATTTCTCGGCTTTTGATTACAGGCTTTATTTCTCTGCCGACTACTATAAGAAGAACACCACCGATATGTTGCTGATTCTGCCGCAACCGGCCACATCCGGATTTGGAAGCACCGGTTACGAGAATGTAGGTGAAATCGTAAACAAAGGACTGGAATTTCAGGTCATCTGGAGAGATAAGATCGGGAAACTCAATTACAATATTAACGCCAACCTTACGACCAACAAAAACGAGGTGCTGAATCTTGGTGAGAATAATGAAGCCATCACTTCCGGATTGTATTTCGATATGTCCACCCGCACCGAGGTGGGTCATTCGATCCGTGAATTTTACGGCTATGTAACTGACGGTATTTTCCAGAATCAGGCAGAAATTGAGGCACATGCCGAACAACCCGGAGCGGTTCCCGGAGATATCAGGTTTAAGGATATAAGCGGCGATGGTGTGATTAACAGTGATGACAGAACCTTTATCGGGAATCCCTATCCGGATATGTTTTTTGGACTGAACCTGGGGCTTTCATACAAAGGTTTTGATGTATCCCTGTTTCTGCAGGGCCAGTACGGAAATGAGATTTACAATGCCACAAAATTCTGGTTGACCAATTCGGGATACAATTACAACAAAGGCACGGCCATCCTTGAAAGATGGACGGGTGAAGGCAGCAGCAATTCAGAGCCCCGGCTCAGCACGGTTGATGCCAATCAGAATGCAAGGGGGTCTGACAGATACATTGAAGATGGCTCTTACCTCAGGTTAAAAAACCTTCAGATCGGGTATACCCTTTCTGAAAGCATGGCCCGGAAACTAAGTCTGAAAGGGGCCCGTGTGTTTGTATCGGGTTCAAATCTGCTCACCTTTACCAAATACACAGGGTATGATCCTGAAGTTGGTGCGGCAAGGGCTACTTTGGGCGACCGTACTGTTGGATTTGATGAAGTTACTTATCCGCAGAACAGGGGTTTTATTATGGGTGTGACAATTTCAATGTAGTAACCGCAAAAACGCAACTGTCATGAAAAATCAACTATACATTGCAACAATAACGGCACTCTTTCTGCTGCTTTTTGCTTCCTCCTGCCAGAAGGATGATGGATTCCTCGACAAGGCGCCCAATGGCGTATTGTCAACGAGCAATTTTTATAAGACTGCTGAAGATGCTGAAGCCGCAGCCAATGCAGCCTATTCAATACTGCACGATTTCTGGATGAAGAGCATTGCCTTCAAAAAGGACATCATATCAGACGATGCCGTCAAAGGGCAGGGCGTGGACCTGGCTGCCCTTACCAGCTTTGACAACCTGAATTTCAGTGCTACTGACGGAGTAAATCAGACCATCTGGGGGTTGTATTTCAAGGGTATTTACCTCTGCAACCTGGTACTGGACTACGTGCCTGATATAGAAATGGATCAGGCGAAGAAAGACAGGATACTCGGGGAAGCTTATTTCCTGAGGGGATTCTATTACTATAACCTGGTTATCAGGTACGGCGGTGTTCCGATTATGTCTTCAACGAAAAATGCTGAGAAAACCCCAGCCAGGGCAACCACAGCGGCAACCTGGGCATTTATCGAAGAAAACCTGACTACTGCCGCCGGTTTGCTCCCCTGGAAAAACCAGTATTCCGCTTCCGAAATTGGCAGGGCCGACAAAGGGGCTTCGCTGGCTTTACTGGGGAATGCTTGTCTGTTTCAGGAAAAATGGCAGGATGCTTTCGAAGCATACAAATCGGTAATTGAAAGCGGAAACTACCGCCTCGAAACAAACTTCGGCGATATTTTCAAGCCCGAATCCGACAATGGTGTGGAGTCTGTATTTGAAACTCAATTCAAGGGTGGGGAGGAGTTTTCCTATGGCAATGGTTTCAACTTCTGGGTAAGGCCCAGGAACGGATCTACCATCTTCGGCCTGGGATTCTGCATGCCTACCCAGGATCTGGTTGACGAATTTGAGGAAGGCGACCCCCGCTTAAGATATACTGTCATCAGGGAAGGCGATATCATTTCGGAAGAGGTAAAAGACTTTCCTTTTCAGGCTGCATGGGCCCCCGAAACCGGCATGAGCTACGGTAAATATGTTGTGGATGTTCCGGTTGGCGGGAATGCAGAGCGGCACGAGCAGAACCTGAAACAAATCAGGTATGCTGAAGTCCTGCTGGGATATGCCGAAGCAGCTTTCAGACTCGGAAATACCGGAGAGGCTGTGGCAAAAGTCAATCTTATCAGGCAGCGCGCCCGCGGCGGTAATACAGGAGTACTCCCCGATCTTACCGGCTCAGAGGACCTTTTTGCTGCTATTGTTCATGAGCGGCGGGTGGAGCTTGCCCTCGAAGGTAAGCGGTATTTCGACCTGGTTCGCTGGGGCCTCGCCGTGCAGGAACTGGGTCCGCTCGGATATCAGCCGGCACGCCTGGGGCTTTACCCTATCCCTCAGACCGAACTGGATGTAAATCCCAATCTTACGCCGAATCCCGGTTATTAAATCATTGGTTGGTTGGTGTGTGCTTTGAGTAAAGGGAACGGGTTTTCCGTTCCCTTTCTTACGGCATTCCGCTGCTGTGAACAGTATATCATTGAAAATTGTAAAGACATGAAAAACAATATATTCACCCTGCTCTTCTTTTTTTTATGTTCCCTGGGCTATGGCCGGGTGCATTCGCCTGATATGGATTCATCATGGGTGATTGTCGTGAAAAATCCTGAAAACTATATCGGCATCGCGCTGTCGAACGGAAGAATCGGTTTAACGCCGGTGGAAATTCCGTTTAAGGTAAAGTCCGTTATTCTCAATAATATTTATGAGAAAGAATCTGATCTGGGCGTCAGTAAAATTGTGGAAGGCATAAATTTTGCCGGCCTGAATATAACAATTGACGGGGAAACTGTTGACCTTCAGTCGGTAACCGGATGGCAGCAAATCCTGAATATGAAAGAGGCCTATCTGGAGACCTCATTCGTTTTCAAAAACAAAGCAAGCATATCGTACCGGACCTGTGCACTGAGGGGTATGCCATATATGGCACTTACGGATGTTAATATCACCTCTTTGCAGCAATCAATCAATATCAGTGTTTCGGGGGTGATCCATACACCGCAGGACCTTATTCCCGGGATTTCCACTTTCAGGATACTGAAGGACAATGAAATTGAGATGCCCTTGCTGCAAACCAATGCAGTCAGCAGGTATCAAAGGCATAAAATATCTGCCACAGCCTCATTTATTTTTGAAAAAGAATCACCTGAACTCAGCCATGTGTTAATTGACGAATATGAGCATCAGCTGAACTTCAAAAGTGTGAAGGGCAAAGGACAAACCCTGAAATTTGCCTGGGCTGGCGCGGTATGTACTACAGGTGATTTTGCCGACCCTCAGAATGAATCGGAGCGGATGGTCATTTATCTGATGCGTGATAACAAGGATAAAGCACTGGATCAGCATAAAAAGCTTTGGGAAGAATTATGGCAGGGTGATATAATCATTGAAGGGGATAAGGAATCGCAGCAGGACGTCAGGCTGGCATTGTATCACTTATATGCTTTTGCAGCGCCCGGCACGGGTCTGAGCATCCCTCCGATGGGCCTTTCTTCCAGGATTTACAACGGGCATGTGTTCTGGGATACAGAGCTTTGGATGTTTCCTCCGCTGCTTGTCTTTAACCGGCAAATAGCCGCTTCCCTGCTCGATTACAGGATAGACCGGCTTGGAAAGGCAAAGCAAAAGGCATCTGTTTACGGGTATCAGGGCGCAATGTACCCCTGGGAGTCAGACGACACCGGGGAAGAGGCTACGCCCTCGTGGGCACTTACCGGTACATTTGAACATCACATCACCGCAGATATCGGAATTGCACTCTGGAATTATTTTCGTGTGACGCATGATACTGCCTGGCTTAGAAGTAAGGCTTACCCGGTGTTGGCTGAGATTGCGGCATTCTGGGTAAGCAGGGCAGAAAAAAACAGAGACGGGTCGTGGTCTGTCAACAATGTGGTGGGAGCCAATGAATTCGCGCCCAACGTGAATGACAATGCTTTTACCAACGGATCTGTCATTACGGTCTTAAAATATGCTGCAAAGGCCGCATCAGCGCTTGGAATGCAATATGATAAACTATGGGATGAGGTCTCAGGTAATTTAAGAATCCTGGAAATGGATAATGGCGTTACCCGTGAACATGCTGAATATAACGGGGAAATCATCAAACAGGCTGATGTGAATTTACTGTCTTATCCCCTTGATGTGATTACAGACAGGGGTCAGGTTAAATCTGACCTTGAATATTATGAGCCGCGCATTGCTGCCGAAGGTCCTGCCATGAGCCATTCAATTTTATCAATACTGTATGCCAGGATGGGTGAAGCTGAAAAAGCATTCCGGTTGTTCAGGAAAGGATATGTTCCCAACAAGCGCCCTCCTTTTGGCGCCCTTGCCGAAACGGCAGATTTCGACAATACTTATTTTGCTACCGGTGCCGGGGGACTCCTTCAGGCTGTTATCTTCGGTTTTGGCGGTCTGCAACTGACGGATTCGGGGATTGTTCAGCATACCCCCTGCTTGCCGGATCACTGGAAAAGTCTTACAATTACCGGAGCCGGCCCTCTAAAAACGACTTACCGTGCAGTGCAATCCTCTGGTCAAAAGAAATAGATGGTGCTGCCAAACTGAAATAATTCAGAATTAATTTGTCCTTTTTATAACAGGGCTTCAGTTAGTAAATCCCGCTGCCTTAGCTTAGAAAGGGCCTCAGATATTTTTAACCCGGATTAAGCATTTGATAATGCTTAATCCGGGTTTACAGTTTCTTCCCGAATTAATATCTGGCCTCTACCCGGGCATAAAAATGCCAGGGTATTCCGCGGAATCCTATCTTTTTGTCAATAATTCAGGCAATGGCTCATTGATAAAGTAATTGCCATTTTCCGGTTTTGCTTTTCGTTGTAGTTTAACTGCGGCCAAGGTATTCAGGTAATTGGCGGTTGTTAAGCTCGAAACGTCACGATATAGAATGGGTTATTATGTATAGATTTTCCATTTTTCTTTACAATTGGAACCCGGTATGTATAGATTTTACGGTTTTCTATACAAACAGAGGTTTCATTTTCCGTGGCAATATCAAATCTTCGGCTTTCAAAATCTGACCTCCACCCCCGCATAGAAATGTCTGGGCAGACCAGGATAATAATAACGCGGTTCGCTGTTGCCGAAAGCCGGGGCATTCACCAGCAGCATGGAGGCGTAATGGGTGTTAGTCAGGTTATTGATGCCTGCGAATACCTTGAAGTTTCCGGTTTTCTTCAGGCTAAACTGAGCCAGGGCTTTCAGGTTCAGCAGAAAATAGCCCTCATATTCTTTTGTATTGGCGTCGTTGATATACTGATTGCCGGTGTATTCATAGTTTGTGGTTACTTCAAGCCGATCAGCAGGACTCCAGGTCAGCTGCAGCCGGGCATTATGGTCAGGGATGCCGGGCAGGTCGTTGCCATCGTAAGTATTTCCATCGTCGGTAAAATCGATAAAACGGTTCCGGGAGAATGTATAGCTGAAAGTGGTTTTCAGTTTTCCCGGAATGTTTCCTGAATCGAAGATCCTGCTCCGCAGCAGCAACTCCAGTCCCTGGTGACGGGTTTTTCCGGCATTGATTCCGGTGAAAATATCTTCGGTGATGCGCTTGGTCAGCAGCAGGTTGTCAAGCTCAATCCAATAAACGGATATTTCTGCCTCCAGTGCTTCGTTTAACAGGTTCATCCGGGTTCCGGTTTCATATTGCATGCCTTGTTCGGGCCTGATATCCGGATTTACGGTTCCGGCAGGCAGGAGGGTCTCCTCGGGCGAAGGCATGGAGAATCCATGACCCGCCGAAGCATAGAAAGTAAAGTGGCTGTTGGCGACATAGTTGATTCCGAACCGCGGGGAGACAATCACGGGGAAATGGCGGCTGCCGGATTGATCCCCATCACCGGCAAACAGATCGGTGAGCCGGTAGCGGATATGGTTCAGGGCCGCGGCCAGCGAAATACTGAGGCGGGGGGCAGGCCTGTAATTCATAATGCCAAACAAACCCAGCAGGTCGCGGTTTTCACGGTTCTCATTCAGCAGGATGCCGTCCAGATGAAGCCTCCATTTGTACTGTTCCGTACTCCAGTCAATGCCAAGCACCCAATCGGTGGCAGGCCCGTTATAGCTCAGTTTTCCACGGACTCCGGCACTCAGGGTCTGATCGCTGAGGTTGTTGAATGGCCTTTTTTCGAAGTTATCGCTCCACTTCCCGTGAAGGGTAAGCTGACTGCTGAGGAGGGGCGACAGGCTGTTGGTAAGGGTGGTTCCCGCCAGGGCCTTCCGAATCCGCTTGTAGCCTTCAATCGCGGCCCAGTTGGAAGCGGCGGCCCGTGGTTCGTTTTTAAATTGTGTTTTGCCCAGCGAACTCGGAATCTCACCCTCCGAACCCGTCAGCATCAGTGTGGATTTCATCGTCCATTTGGGTTGTCGCCACCTGCCCGTGGTGATGAAGGTTGTGCGTTTGAATTCATTGTTATCGCGGTAACCGCCCGAATTCAGGTGACTGAGGCTGCCCCACCAGCCGGACTTTGCCATGTTGACCGTTCCGGAGAAGCTGGTTCTTAGGGTGTTGAAGCTTCCGTAGCTTATATTGAATATGCCCTCCTGCTGCAACTTTTCGGGGGTGAATAAGTTGATGCTTCCTCCCAGTCCCGAACCATACAGCGCGGATGCCGGCCCCCGGATCACTTCAATCCGGCCAAGGCCGGCCGCATCAATGTCTTCGGGGGTTGAAATGCCGTCGGAAGTTGTTAGTGGAATGTCGTTGAGGTAGGACCTGATGCGGTTGGTATTGTATGGGGTGCGGCTTCCCATTCCCCTGATCACAATGCGGTTGGTGGCGTAAGTGCCGCTTTGCATACTTACGCCGGGAACAGCATTCAGTGTGGCTGCCAGGTTGGTGCCGTCGGCAGGGACAAGCGCATCTCCGGAAACAACAGCCAGATTGCCCGGGAATAAGCGTTGATAGCGGCTCAAACGGAAACCTTCAATGGTGATCTTTTCCAGGATAATGGCAGTATCCGGCGACTGAGTGCCGGCCGGAAGCTGACCGGTATTCTGACTAAAGATATTTGTCAGTCCTGACAGTAACAGCAGGGCAACGGAGAGTATAAATGTCAGGCCTTTTATTGGCATGCATAAACATATTAGATGAAATAACCGGTCTTGTTGGTCGGACTTCAATATTGTATCTGGTGCGGAAACCGTGGTTTCATTTTTTATCCACAGGTACCAGGCGCACTATCTTGCCGGGTGTTTCGGTGGCCACGTAAATCAGACCGTCGGGGCTTACCACCACGTTTCTTACACGGCCGATCCCTTCCAGCAGCTTTTCAGTGTGCGTAACCGACCTGCCGTTCAGCACCACCCTTTCAAGGTATTCAAACCGCAGTGAACCGATAAAAAGGTTGTTCTCCCAGTTTTTATAGCGGCCGCCGGTAAGGAATGTCATGCCGCAGGGGGCAATGGAGGGGGTCCAGTAATAAACGGGCTGCTCCATGCCTTCTTTTTCCGTCAGTTCGGTGAGAATGGTGCCGTTGTAATTGATTCCGTAGGAAATTACCGGCCATCCGTAGTTTTTTCCCGGTTCCGCCAGGTTTAACTCATCCCCCCCGCGGGGGCCGTGTTCCGACACCCAGAGTTCGCCGGTTTGCGGATGAATGCTGGTGCCCTGCGGATTCCGGTGCCCGTAGCTGTAGATGGAAGGCAGCGCGCCGCTGACATTTGCAAACGGATTATCAGCAGGGATGGAGCCATCGTCGTTGATGCGGTGGATCTTTCCGTTGGCATTGTCGAGTTCCTGCGGGAAATCGAAGTGCTGTCCCCGGTCGCCGATACCGAAAAACAGGTGCCCCTTGCCGTCGAAGGCCAGTTTGCACCCGAAGTGATGCGAGCGGTCGGTATAGGGGGTTCCCCTGAAGAGCACCTGCTGATCCTTCAGCTGATTGCCTTCGAGCCTGGCCCGCATTATGGCCGTATTGCTGAGGGTTTTCCCGCTTTCGGTATACTGGGCGCTGTAGGCAATGTAAATCCAGCCATTCTCCTGATAATCGGGATGCAGGCACAGGTCGAGCAGTCCGCCCTGTCCTTTCGCCCTGATGGGTGGCAGTCCTTGGATGGGCGGGGATAATTTTCCGTTTGAAAAGCGGTGCAGCGTTCCGGCGCGCTCCGAAATCAGCAGGTCGCCGCCGGGAAGAAATGCCAGTCCCCAGGGCACATCCAGACCGGTCACCACAGTCTCGGTGATAAAATCCTGCAGCTCCGACTTTGTAACATCCCCATCTCTTAAGGCAGGTTTCAGCAGGCTTCGGTCGGCAGGGATTCCTTTTCTGACATAGGCAGCCAGTTCCACTATTTCGGCATCCGTAAAAGTCTGTGCGAAGGCCGGCATGCCTTCTGCTTCTAACCCCGTTTTGATGCTCTGTATGATGGAGGCGTTGTCCGGTTCGTCCATCCATTTGTTGGCGGTAAATTTTTCGAGTTTTTCGCCGTGGCAGCCGGCGCAATAGGTCTGGTAATTGAGGGCTGCGGTCTTATCCTGGGCGGAAGTGTTATTTTTCAACGACATAAACCCCAGCATTCCGGCAAGGGCTAATGCAACAATGCCGGCAACTATGATCACTTTTTGTTTCACGGTCATAAATGGTTGATTGAATTACAAATATAGCATTAATGCATGAAGAATCCCGTTGATTTCCGAAGTTGCCGGAACGGGATTGCTGAATAGAATTACCGGAGTCCAGAGAGGTGCAGATTTAAGCTGCCTGTTGTGCAAAAAATAGGTTTCAAAACTAAAATGTTCTGAAACCCTTTGTGTCTGTATGTGGGCCCACCTGGTCCCGATCGCCATCGGGATGAACCAGGGAGCAATTCCTTAACTAATACTTTAGCAATATTTTTGGAGTAGATTTAGCACCATATCTGGAATAGCTTTGAGATTATTGAGATATTTTTTGCTTTTCATTTTTTTATGTGTTTTTCTATCAGAATCGCTTGCGTTCTGCTTTCGCATTGAATCGTAAGAAACACTTTCCAGTCATCAGCTCTTTTGGTAAATGCGTGATTTTTCAGATGTGAGTTAGATTCCGCTAACCTGACAAACGGATTTATAGACTGTCCGATATAATAAGAATCACTATTGTCCGGTTAAAATATGAAAAGAACCTGCCACAAAGACACGGAAACACTAAGTACCACTAAATGAGAAAAATAAATTCGTGCAACTTGGTGCCTTTGAGCCACTTCGGCAGGCTCAGTGCATCGCTTTGTGGCGAAAAAGTGAAAGTAAGCAGTAACTGGTTACATTCTTCTGAAACCCATAACTACAAAGCATATTGGTCAAATTTTTTTATTTTACCCGGACAACAATGAATAAGAATCTATATTTTCCGAATAAGGCTATATACAAAATAATTTTCCATACTAAAAAAGGTGTCCATTTATAAGACACCTTTAAATTTTTGGCCCACCTGGTCCCGATCGCTATCGGGATGAACCAGGGAGCACCTGATTGTTTCAAGAAAATTAAGTGGGCCCACCTGGACTTGAACCAGGGACCACCTGATTATGAGTCAGGTGCTCTAACCGACTGAGCTATAGGCCCTTGCAGGTTAAACGCTGCAATTGTTCCCGATTTGGGATGGCAAATGTACGAAAAATTTAATTATTCCGTATCCTGATTTATTTTTTGTTGTCCGGACCAGCATTCATCAACCTGGTAAATGGTTGCACTGGTCGGGAAACAAAGTCAGATTATACTTTGGCCAGATCAACCGTAAAGTGCCGCATAATGGGGGCTTCGCCGGTGATTTTCAGTCCTTTGATGATGCTGTTGCGGCGTTCATACACATTGGCGAGGGCGGTGGCCACATAATCCATATGGTTGTTGGTGTAAACCCTGCGCGGGATGGTGAGGCGCAGCAGCTCCAGCGCGGGATATCGGTTTTCGCGGGTCTCCGGGTCGCGGTCGGCCAGCAGGGCGCCGATTTCCACACCGCGCACGCCGCCTTCAAGGTAAAGCTCCACGGCTAATGTTTGTGCCTGGAACTGTTCCCTGGGTAACTGGGGCAGAAAACGTTTGGCATCCACAAAGATGGCATGTCCGCCAAAGGGCTGCTGCACCGGCACGCCGAAGTCAACCAGCCGCTGACCAAGGTATGCCACCTGGCTGATGCGGGTTTCAAGGTAATCGAAGCAGGTGCCTTCGCGCAGTCCCTGGGCCAGGGCGTTCATATCGCGGCCCGACATCCCGCCGTAGGTGATGTAGCCTTCGAACATAATGTTGAAAACGGAAGCCTTTTCGAAAAGTTCCTTACTGCGCATGCCGATAAATCCGCCCATATTCACAATGGCGTCTTTCTTGCTGCTCATGGTCATGGCGTCGGCGTAGCTGAACATCTCCAGCACAATTTCGCGTATGGTTTTACCGGCATAGCCTGCCTCGCGGGTCTTGATGAAGTAAGCGTTTTCGGCGAAACGGGCCGAGTCGAAGACCACCATAATTCCGTATTTGTCGGCCAGTTGCCTGACGCCGCGCAGGTTTTCCATCGAAACCGGCTGCCCGCCCGAAGAGTTGCAGGTAACGGTAACCACGATAAACGGAACTTTTTCCTTCGGATGGCTTTTCAGCACGTCTTCAAGTTTGGTAAGGTCAAGATTGCCCTTGAAGGGATGGTTTACGGTGGTGTCGAAGGCTTCGGCTATGGTGCAGTCTACCGCTTTGGCCTTGCGGAATTCAATATGTCCCTTGGTGGTGTCGAAGTGGGAGTTGCCGGGAACGATATCTCCGGCTTTGACCAGCGCGGAGAAAAGAACATTTTCGGCAGCCCTGCCCTGATGGGTTGGGAGGAAATATTCGAAACCCAGGATTTCTCTGATGGTGTCTTTCATTTTAAAATACGAAGAGGCGCCGGCATAGCTTTCGTCACCCAGCATCATTTCGCTCCACTGCCGGTCGCTCATGGCTCCGGTGCCCGAGTCGGTAAGCAGGTCGATAAACACCTGCTCGCTTTTCAGCTTGAAAAGGTTGTAATTGGCTTCCCTGATCCATTGTTCGCGTTCCTCGCGGGTGCTGCGGCGGAGGTGCTCCACCATCTTGATTTTATATGATTCTGCAAATGGTAATTCCATGATAATAAATCAATTAAAGTAAAAAATAAAATGAATTGCGTCAATAAAATGACAGGATAAAAGCAATTAAAACTGATATTCGTCCCGGTTCTTGATGTTGCGGAAGATGGTCTTTGAGGTAAGCCGGAAGAGTGTTTTCTGACGCATAATACTCAGCTTGCTGCGGTCAAAAGTAAAGCATTTTTCATAAATGCAAAATTATTCTGCTTTTTTTTAGAGGCCATCCTTATTTTCCGGGTTGATCGTTTGCTGAAGCGCTGTTTTTTTCCACGGTAGCTCCACAATCTGACCGGATAATTGTATAAATATAATGAGCCGTTACTGGTAAAGAATTTACATCGATCCCCGTAACTGGTTGAATATATGTGTAATAAACAGTTACACAGAGAACACTGAAGCATCACGGAGTAACACAGAGAAAAATAACCTCCTTTGTGGCTTCTTTGTGAAATATTTTGATTGCCGGGGACAGAAGGCATTCATAAATAAATCATATAGCTGCCGGAATATGATTTACTGATATGTACATATCTGCATACAATAAAAATCATGCGGGATTTTCGCTTACTGCAGAAGTATTTTCTATCTTGCAACTGCTTTTCACCGGATAAAACCTACTTATGACAAAACAGATCATTTTTACGGTGGCATTGCTGATTACACTCGGCATCTTTGCCTTTACCATCCGAAGGATCTATAAGTTCTTCACGCTTACAAAGCCATTCAGTATCAGTAACTGGGGAAAACGCGTCAGCCTGATGATGAAAGTCGCCATCGGACAGACCAAGATATTCAGGTTTCCCGTGATCGGACTGGTGCATGCCCTGGTTTTCTGGGGATTTATGGTCATTACCCTGGGGAGCATTGAGATGGTGATTGACGGGCTTTCAGGCCTGGAAAGGAGCATGGCCTTCACCGGCTGGTTTTACGATGTGGTGATGGCTTCGGGCGATATTATGGCGTATGTGATTATGCTGTCGATGCTGCTTTTCCTGGGTCGCCGGCTATTTATTTCCGTTCGCCGGTTTTCAGGCATCGAAATGCAGAAAAAGTCGAAACTTGATGCCCTGGCAGCCCTGGGTATAATTTTTATGCTGATGGTTTCCCTGGCAGGGATCAACCTCACGTATGTTCAGATGCATCCGGGCGGATACGAAGGCGTATATCCCCTGAGCGCGGCCCTGGCTCCGGTTTTATTCGGGCAGGGAAGAGACCTTTTTGTACTGCATGAGGTCAGCTGGTGGCTGCATATCCTGCTGATATTCGCGTTTGCCAATATCCTGCCTTACTCCAAGCATTTTCATGTATTTACCTCTGTGCCCAATGTGTTGCTGAGCCGGCTGGAACCGCTGGGACAGCTGCCCAACATGGAAAGTGTGGCCAATGAGGTAAGGATGATGATGAATCCTGAAACGGCCTTTGCCCCGACACCTGAAGGACAAGCCGCACCGGCCCGTTTCGGGGTGAAGGATGTGGAGGATGTTACCTGGAAGAATTACCTGGATTCCCTGGCCTGCACCGAATGCGGCCGCTGTACTTCCGTGTGTCCGGCCAACATTACCGGTAAGAAGCTTTCGCCCCGCAAAATATTCGTTGACCTGCGGGCAAGAATGAAGGAGAAAGGCCCGGGCCTGCTCAAAGACCTGAGTTTTGACGATGGAAAATCCCTGGTGCGCGGCTTTATCTCAGCCGAGGAGTTGTGGGCCTGCACCACCTGCAATGCCTGTGCCCAGGAATGTCCCATCAACATCAACCACCCCACGCTGATCATTGATATGCGGCGCTACCTGGTGATGGAAGAAGCCACCATGCCCCCGTCTATCGCCTCTATGCTGCAAAACATTCAGAACAACGGCGCCCCCTGGCAATACCCTGCCGAGGACAGGATGAAGTGGGCGGAAGGCTTGTAAAAGTACGCAGGTGTTCTTGTGCGCAGGTGTTCTGGTGCTGAGTGATGCAATATTATTTGAATGTGGGATTTAAATAACAAGGTCGTCATTGTGCAGGATGTCAGGGTAGTCAGCAGGTTAAAATGCTGAAAAAACAAGGACTTAAAAAGAATTATTCTTAAATCAATGATCCACGAATAGGTAAATATCATTTTCTATAATTGGAAACTAACAATTTATAAAATGTCGGGAAAAATTGAACGCTTTGAAGATCTTACCTGCTGGCAATCGGCCAGGGACTTGGTGAAACTGGTATTTATCCATAGTCGCCAGGGCGAACTTTCCCATGACTGGGATATGAGATCGCAGTTGAAAAGGGCTGCGTTGTCTTCGCAGAACAATATCGCGGAAGGTTTCTGCCGTTATTATAAAAATGAGTTTATCAGATTTCTTGATATCGCACAAAGCTCTGTAGGTGAAATTCAAAGCATGTGCTACAACCTTGAAGATCTGGATTATCTGCCGGTCGAAGCAATAGAGGAAATCAGAAGTAAAGCAACAGAGACACGAAGCAGGACTCTAGGATTGATCCGTTACCTTTCAACCGGAAGAAAAACTTCAGAAAATAATCCGAACGCCTGAACCCTGCAGTTGCGGGACTTCCCCATCGAATTAACGGGGCAAGCTGCTACGCTACGCACCTGAACACCTGAATACCTGAACACCTGAACACATGAACACAATCAAAGTCCCTTTAATGTCCGATCTCGCTGCATTGGGCGAAACCCCTGAATACCTTTTCTGGGTTGGCTGTGCAGGCGCTTTTGATGAGCGCTATCAGAAAGTAACCCGTGCTTTTGTGCGGCTTCTGCATCATGCCGGAGTCAGTTATGCCGTGCTGGGCACAGAGGAGACCTGCACCGGCGATCCTGCCCGCAGGGCAGGTGACGAGATGACCTTTCAGATGCAGGCCCTGACGGTGATTGAAACGCTGAAGGCCTATAATGTCAAAAAGATCATCACCTGCTGCCCGCATTGTTTCAATATTTTCAAAAACGAATATCCCGACCTGGGCGGACAATACGAAGTCACGCATCATTCGCAGTTTCTCAGGATGCTGGTGGAGGAGGGGAGGATCAAGGCGGACCCGGCGGTTTTCAGCGACAAGACCATTGTATTTCATGATCCCTGTTACCTGGGCAGGGGCAACGGGGAGTATGAATCGCCCAGGGCTGTGATTGCCGCCCTGAGGGCGCTCACCGCCGAGATGCCCCGGAACCGGAGCAAGGCGCTCTGCTGTGGTGCCGGCGGTGCGCAGATGTTCAAGGAAGCAGAGCCGGGAAACAAGGAGGTGAACACTGAACGCACCGAAGAAGCCCTGGCCACCGGCGCCCGGATAGTGGCCACCGCCTGCCCCTTCTGCATGACCATGCTTTCTGACGGCATTAAGTTCAAAGACAAGCAGGAAGAGGTAAAAAACTACGACATTGCCGAGTTGCTGGCCATGTCGCTGGGGCTCTGAAGCCGGTTGGCTTATCAGTATGAAATAGCGGGAAGTAAGAAGTGAGATGTAAGAGTTCACTTGTATTGTTAGCCTGCGATACCTGTCTGGCACAGACGCTTCCGGATATCGTATATATCTTTTTACTTCCTTCAACGCATTTCAAACTCATTGTTCAGTTTATAACACCCATCGGGATAAAAACTCCTGTAGGCTCTTGATAGCGGGATAACGGGAGATCCTGTTAATCCTGTTAATCCTGTCTTAAACAGAAACCACGATAAATAATAGCAATCATTCCGCAATCCGCAATCTCTCGTTATCCGGCTATTGCTGTCTCCCGGGACCAAGCCAGATCCGGAATTTTCCTGGTATCAATACCCTTATAATCCTGAAAATCCTGTTAATCCTGTCTATGTCAAAAAACAGCGATAAATAATAGCAATCATTCCGCAATCCGCAATCCGCTTCTGATAGCATCGGGACTGCAATTCCTTGCCTTCTCACATCAGTTTCTGATACACCTGCCACCAGCGGTCGGGAATTTCGTTGTTGCAGGCTGTCTGGTAATCTTCGTAAGTGCATGGAACGATGTAATGATTGGCATATTTCCGGCGGTTGTCGGCCCCGCAGATTACTTCCATCCACCAGCGGTCGCTTTTGCGGCTTTTCAGGAAGAGGATGCCGTCGCTGAAATCGCTGGTAGGTACGGTATAGCGGATAAAAGCATCGTTTTCGCGGGAGGGGATGTCCTTTTTCCGTGCATTAAAGCCCTCAAACACATACCAGATCATCTGTGCCAGCAACTGTGCCGTGATTCCCCTGCGGTCGTAAGCAGGGTTATATTCGAAAAATCCGATAGAGGAAAGCTTGTCGCTCATGGCGGCGTAGCGGGTGATCTGGCATGCCTGGTCGCCGGAAAAACCGTTGGGGCCGGCATTGGCGTTTCCAGGCGCATCGGCAGCCCTGATGGCGCCTATATCGAAGGTAAGCAGATCGGCATTGCGCACCAGCGGCTCGGTCTCTTTCATGTCGGCGGTAAGCAGGCCCAGCCGGTAGCTGTCGAAAAGCAGTTTCTTCATCAGGTCGAGCGCCGGCTGATCGACAAAGTAGGTCTGATACCCGAGGTTGGTGTAGTTGAACAGATAGTTGGGCCGCTGCATGATGATGCGGCTGAGATAAGTATGCGAATCCAGTTCCGACTGTGTTTCACCAAGGTCGAACATCTGATCCACAGCCGCCATGTTGATGATCTGCTCCAGCTTTTCATACCCTTTGTACATGGCATAGGTCAGGTCCTGGCCTCCGCCGATGATGACCGGGAGTATCTTGTTTGCAACCAGGTATGAAACAGTGGAAGATAGCGCATAGTAAGTATCTTCAATGGTAAATCCCTTCCTGATGTTGCCCAGGTCGGCGATACGCGCCGTCCAGGAACCGGGAAACAGCCGGTAAAGCTGTTTTCTCACCTCGTTGGCAGCATCGGCGCAACCTTCGTTATTCACCGCTGCCCGATCTTCCACCACCCCGATAAGTGCGATGTCAACATCAGCCGCTTCGGGGAAATCAGCATTCTGGCGGTAAGCGAGCATTTGCTGTCCGATGCGCGGATGCGAAATGGTTTCGGCACTATCGAACAGCTCATCAGGCAATGGTTCAAAATAGATGGAGATATCCATAATCAGCAGGGGGTTTTAAGCGTTCAAACCTATGGATTTTCCCTGGAATTTGCAAATGGGTTGATGCGGTGACAGGCATAAAGCGCTGCACCGGCAATGGCATGCAGGATGCCGGAATAAGTCCCGGGGCTTACTTTTTTCTGAACTTTCCTTTTCCCGGGGTCTTCGGGGCGGCATCCGATTTCGCGGCTATTTCTCTGCACTGTTCCAGGGTAAGCGAGGCGGGATCGGTGCTTTTGGGAATCCTGTAGTTGGATTTACCGATGGCAATATAGGGCCCGTAGCGGCCGTTGAGCACCTGAACGTCAGGATCTTCTTCGAAAATCCGGATTACGCGCTCCTTTTCCTTTTTGCGCTTTTCTTCTATCAGTTCTACCGCCCGTTCGGCATCAACGGAAGCCGGGTCGTCGGTCTTTGCCAGGGAATAGAATGCAGATTTATGTTTTACGTAGGGTCCGAACCGGCCGATGGCCACGGTCATTTCCGCATCTTCGTATTCGCCGATGGTCCGCGGGAAATCAAACAGTTTCATGGCTTCCTGAAGGGTGAGCGATTCAATGCTTTGTCCCTTTTTCAGGCTGGCAAAACGTGGCTTTTCAGTGTCTTCCGATTCGCCGATCTGCACCATAGGGCCAAAGCGGCCGATTTTTACATACACGTTTTTACCTGATTCAGGATCCGGCCCGAGCAAGCGTTCTCCTTTGACCTTCTCCGATTTCTCAAGGGTCTCTTTCACCTGTTTGGCAAAGGGATAGTAGAATTCCCTGATCATCTGGTTCCAGACTTTCTGTCCCTGCGCGATTTCGTCGAATTCCTTTTCCACGTTGGCCGTGAAGTTGTAGTCAAGGATGTTTTCGAAATACTGTACAAGAAAAGAGGTCACAAGCGATCCTATGTCGGTAGGGAAAAGTTTGTTCTTTTCCTGCCCTGAAGTTTCGGTTTTAACCGTTTCGGTGATTTTTTCATTTTTCAGTTTCAGCAGGTCAAAGCTGCGCTGAATTCCGGGTCTGTCCTCCTTAACCACATATTCTCTTTTCTGAATGGTTGAGATGGTCGGAGCATAGGTCGACGGCCTGCCGATACCCAGCTCCTCAAGTTTCTTAACCAGGCTGGCTTCGGTATACCTCGGAGGTTGCTGCGAAAATTTCTGCGTGGCCAGCATTTCAATCAGGCTGAGGGGTTGTCCGGTTTTCAGTGGAGGCAGCATCCCTTCTTCCGAATCAATGTTTTCGTCATCTGTTGATTCAAGATAAACCTTCAGAAATCCGTCAAATTTGATGACCTCACCTTTTGCGACAAATTTTTCCGGAGATTTTGAAATGCTGATGGTTACGGTGGTACGCTCCAGTTCGGCATCACTCATCTGCGAAGCGATGGTGCGTTTCCAGATCAGGTCGTAAAGTTTTTTCTGAGAGGCATCCCCAGATATCTCACGGTGATTCATGTAGGTAGGCCTGATGGCTTCGTGGGCTTCCTGTGCGCCTTTTGATTTGGTGGCGTACTGACAGGTTTTTACATACTTCTCACCGTATAGCGAAGTTATTTCCTCTTTGGCCATATTGATGGCGAGTGACGACAGGTTAACGGAGTCGGTACGCATATAGGTAATCTTTCCGGCTTCGTAAAGCTGCTGGGCCACCATCATGGTTTTGGCTACGGAGAAGCCCAGTTTGCGGCTGGCTTCCTGCTGCAGGGTGGAGGTGGTAAATGGCGGAGCGGGCGATTTTTTTGCCGGACGGGTTTCGGTATCGGCTACCTGATAGCTTGCTCCCACACAGGTGTTAAGGAATCTCAGGGCTTCCGGTTTCTCAGAAAAACGGTGACTGAGCTCGGCAGCAATTTTCGGCTGACCCTCTTCGCCGGGAATTACAAATGTGGCAGTAACCCTGTAGTTATAGGAGCTCCTGAATGATTTGATCTCTTCTTCCCTTTCCACAATCAGCCTGACTGCAACTGACTGCACCCTGCCGGCTGAAAGCGCGGGTTTTACTTTCCTCCACAGCACCGGTGAGATTTCAAAACCAACAAGACGGTCGAGTACGCGGCGCGCCTGTTGTGCATCTACCAGGTTTTTATCAATGCCCCGTGGATTTTGTATGGCTTCGGTGATGGCGCTTTTGGTGATTTCATGAAATACAATCCGCCTGGTTTTCGATTTATCCAGCCCCAGCGCTTCGGTAAGGTGCCACGAAATGGCTTCCCCTTCGCGGTCTTCATCGGAAGCAAGCCAGACAACCTCAGCCTCGGAAGCCAGTTTTTTCAACTCCTTCACAAGTTTAACCTTGTCGCCGGAAATTTCGTATTTGGGCTTAAAATCATGTTCAATATCTACTCCGAGTTGCTTCTTTGAAAGGTCGCGCACATGGCCGAAACTCGACTTAACAGTGAAATCCTTGCCAAGGAAGCCTTCAATGGTTTTTGCTTTTGCAGGAGATTCTACGATCACCAGGTTTTTGATCATATTGACAAATGCTGATTAATAATCAATGTCTTAAAACGGGCACAAAGTAACGCAATAAAAAGATACCACACTTTTAGAACATCAAGAATAATTTATAACAAGGTAAAAATGAGGCTGTTCAAATAATGTGTATTTTTGCCGCCCGGAGCAGGGATGCAGCGGTTGTTTTCATTAAAATTATATTGTGGATCAGAAACGTAAACTTTATATAGAAACCTATGGCTGTCAGATGAATTTTTCTGACACCCAGATTGTGGGTTCCATCATGACCGATCATGACTTTGAAACCACCGGCAACATTGCGGAGGCCGATCTTATCTTCGTGAATACCTGCTCAATCAGGGACAATGCGGAAAAACGCGTGAGGGCCCGCCTGCAGGAGTTCAAGCGCTACAAAAAGCAGAAACCCGGACTGATTATCGGTGTACTGGGCTGTATGGCCGAACGGCTCAAGGAGCAAATGATCAGTGAGGAGAAAATGGTGGATGTGATCGTTGGCCCAGATGCCTACCGCGACCTGCCGCGGTTGCTGAATATAGCCGAAGGCGGCCAGAAAGCTATCAATGTTATTCTTTCGGCCGACGAAACCTATGCAGATATCAATCCCGTAAGGCCCGACAGCAACGGGGTGTCGGCTTTCATCTCTATTATGCGGGGTTGCGAAAACTTCTGTTCTTATTGTGTAGTTCCCTACACCCGCGGCCGGGAGCGCAGCCGTGATCCGCAGACCATCGTCAAAGAAGCTGAAGATCTTTTCAGCCGGGGATATCGCGAGGTGACCCTGCTGGGGCAGAATGTCAACTCGTATATATGGGATGACGGAACCGGGTTTGCAAAACTTCTGGAACGTGTTGCCCTGGTGAATCCCTTTCTTCGGGTGCGCTTTGCAACCTCTCACCCCAAAGACCTGACCGATGAGCTGTTGCATACCATGGCGGCCCATCCGAATATCTGCAGGTCAATACACCTGCCGGTTCAATCAGGCAGCGACCGTATCCTCAAACTGATGAACCGGAAGTATGACAGCCGGTGGTATCGTCAGCGCATTGAAGCCATCAGGCGAATTTTGCCCGGCTGCGCCATTTCCACAGATATTATTACCGGTTTTTGCAGCGAAACGGAGCAGGATCACCAGGATACCCTGGAAATGATGAAATGGGCAGCCTACGATTATGCTTTTATGTTTAAGTACTCTGAAAGACCTGATACACTGGCTCATAAGAAGTATACGGATGATGTTCCCGAAGAGGTGAAAAGCGCCCGCCTTCAGGAAATTATCGACCTTCAGCAGGAGTTGTCATTCCGCAGCAACCATGCGGATATTGGTAAAACCTTCGGGGTACTGGCAGAAAGTTTGTCACGGAAATCAGGGAAAGAGCTTTCGGGACGCAACAGCCAGAATAAAGTGGTGGTTTTCCCCATGGAAAGTTATAAACCGGGAGATTACGTAAGGGTCAGGGTAACTGCCTGCACTCCGGCGACACTGAAGGGGGAGGCTGTTCCGGAATAGCTGAATGATCAAACGATAAATGGCACGTTAAATAGTCAGGTAATCTTATCTTTGCAAAACCCGTTAAGATGAGTGAGGAGCGGTGCAGTAAGATCATATTTGTTTAAAAACACATTATGTCAGTCTGAAAACACTGAATCCTGAAACTATTTAAGAAAAAACGTGTTATCATTGCTTAGTTTATCACGGTTTCTGAATAACATTTTATCTTTGTTCTCCTGTTACTTTGCCGCTAAAAATCAATTAACATAACACAAACCTGAATTTTATTTTCTAAATCCCGGTATATGAAACGAATTTTGTTCTTTTTATTTATCGCCATTATGGCAAGTTCCTGTGTTTCCCTGGATAAAGTAACATATCTGCAGGATGCTGAAAACTACAGAAAGGGTGATAAAACGGAATTCCCGAACAGTCATACTACCGACTACAAGGTGCAGGCAGGCGATAATCTTTACATTGATGTAAAAAGCCTGGACACCAAGACGAGCAATCCTTTCCTGGCAAACCAGTCGATGGGCTATCAGATGTCAACGGAAGCGGGGGTCTATCTGAACAGTTATCTGGTGAATGATTCGGGGTATATTAATTTTCCGGTAGTTGGAAAGGTTATGGTTAAAGGGTTGACGGTTAATGATGTCAGAGACAGGCTTCAGAAAGTGGTGGATGAATATTTTCAGTTTACTACAGTTACAGTAAAACTGGTAAATTTCAAGATCAGCCTGTTGGGCGAAGTTGAGAGGCCCGGAACTTACCAGGTATATCAGAACAGCATCAATGTTTTCCAGGCCATCAGTCTGGGGGGGGATCTGACAAATTTTGCCAACAGAAAAAAAATTTCCGTGATCCGGAAAACAAAAGATGGGTCAAGCATACATACCATCAACCTGCTGAAATCCGACATCCTCACCTCGGATGCATATTATCTTCAGCCTGATGATATTGTTTACGTGGAGCCAATGAGCAACAAGAATTTCACTTTTGAAGCATTCCCCTATGCAATTCTTTTTTCAACCATTTCAACAACATTGCTTATCCTGAACTTTTTAAAATAAAATATCGTCGTGGAGAATTATATCAAAGAAATGAACCAGGAAGAATCGATTGATTTCAAACAATTATTCTTCAAATTTTACCGCTATTGGTATTTTTTCATCATCACCATCTTTATCGCGATGATCATCGCTTTTCTGTTCAACAAATACACCGAACCGGTGTATAAGGTGAGCACTACAGTGATGGTAAAAGATGACAAAACTGGTTTTGACCCCCAGGCGTTGCTGGGGCTGGGTAATCTGAAAAGCAATCAGAATCTTAATAATGAGATAGGCGTGCTGAAGAGCAGGTCATTGGTAAACAGGGCAATTCGGGCACTGGATTTCAGGGTTTCCTATTTTCTGGAAGACAATTTTGTTACCCGCGAGTTGTATACTCAATCCCCTTTTACTGTAGTTTTTGATACGGCCTTTCCCCAGCCAGCGGGGCTGAGGTTTAACCTGAAGATTCTGCCTGAAAATCAATACTCCCTATCCACCGAAGGAGAAGCTGCCTTTCTGTATAGTTTTTCAAACAACAGGCAGCTGGAGGACATCAGCAAGCAGGTAGCCATCAGCGGTACCTTTGGATTCGGGCAGGAGATCAAGGGACGTTACCACAATTTTAAAATTATACTTAATCCGAATTATGTCCCTAAAGAACATCTGGGGAAAAATATGTTTTTCATGTTCAACAAAACAGAGGATCTTGCCAGGCAATTTATGGATTATACCATTGAGCCGATCAACAGGGAGGCCTCTATTGTTGAAATTTCAATGAGGAGCAACAATATGCACAAGGCTGCCGACTTTCTGAATATGCTTACGACAGCATATCTTCAGCGGAGTCTTGAAAAAAAGAACCAGATTGCTACCAATACCATCAACTTTATTGACGATCAGTTGCTCGGGATTTCCGACTCGCTTCAGATGGCCGAAATGAACCTGCAGCAGTTCAGGACTACCAACGAGGTGATGAACCTTGATTTCCAGTCGCAGCAGGTATTTACCATGATGCGTGACCTTGAAGAAAGGAAGGCCGAGTTGATCGTTAAAAATGAATACTATCTGTATTTGCAGAATTACCTCCGGAATAATGAAGATAATATTGATGGTCTCACCGTCCCGTCTTCAATGGGTATAGACGATCCTGTACTGACTACACTGATCAATGAACTGACCCGTTTGTATGCCGAACGGGGTGAAGCCCTGCTGACTGCCCGTGAAAAAAATCCGATCATTGCATCATTTGACGACCGGATCAGGGTGAATAAGCGAACCCTTGAAGAGAACATCAAAAATATTGTAAATACCTCCAATATTGCAATCAGGGATATCAACAACCGCATCAATCAACTGTCAACACGGATCAACCGCTTGCCGGGAACGCAACGGGCCTTGTTTGGAATTGAGCGTAAATTCAAATTGAACGATGCCATCTACACCTATTTGCTGGAAAAGAGATCTGAGGCCCAGATTACCCGGGCTTCGAATATGCCTGACAATGAAGTGATTGATGAGGCAACCGTAGATCAGTTGCAGCCTGTTTTCCCGAAGAAAACCCTCAACTACACCATTGCATTTCTGCTTGGTCTGGTTTTCCCGGTCGTTTACGTACTTGGCAAGGATTATTTCAACGACAAACTGATTGATAAGAAGGATCTTGAGAGCCTGACATCACTCCCTATGATCGGGCATGTGATCCACAACAGCAAAGAGAGTCAGATTGTTGTGGCAGAATATCCGAAGTCGTCCATTTCAGAGTCGTTCAGGTCAATCAGGACCAACCTCAGCTATTATGCACAGAATAAGGAAAAGCAGGTAATTCTGATCACTTCGACCATGGTCAGCGAAGGGAAGACCTTTACCGCAATCAACCTGGCTTCCATCTTTGCCCTCTACGGAAAGAAAACCCTGCTGATGGGCTACGACCTGCGTAAACCCAAGATATATCAGGATTTCGGATTGTCAAACACCGAAGGGATAAGTTCTTTCCTTATTCACCGGAGCGATCTGCAGGGCATCATCCAGAAATCGCCGCTTGATAACCTTGATATCGTGATGGCCGGACCGGTTCCACCGAACCCGGCAGAACTGATTGCCTCGGACCGCAACGATGAGTTGATCGACGGACTGAAGGAAATCTATGACTTCATCATTATAGATACCCCGCCGGTGGGTTTGGTAACGGATGCCTTTCTGCTGATGAAATATGCCGATGTAAAGGTATTCGTCGTCCGTCAGAACTATACCAACAAAAAAGTATTTGGTTCAATCATTGCGGATATCGAATCCAGAAACATCCCGAATATGACCATTCTTGTGAATGATGTAAAGATGGACAAGAATTCCTACGGTTACGGTTATGGTTACGGCTATGGTTACGGTTATGGCTATGGCTACGGATCAGGATACGGCTACGGGTATTATACCGATGACCAGGAGCCTGATGAGGAAGGCCTGGTTGATAAAATGTTCAGGAAGAGCTGATAATTTATAAGGCTAAAGTGTTGAAGGCCACCCGGAAAGGTGGCCTTTTTCCGTTTTTGGCAAGCTGGCGGGCAATCAAAAAAATAGTAGTAGCTTTGCAGGCAATATCCTGCAGGAGGATTGGATTATGAATGGAACCGGATACAGGCAGACCATTGAAAAACGTCTCGGACAGAAGGCCAGGGTAATCTGGCTAACCGGGCTTCCATGCTCGGGTAAGACCACGCTGGGAGCCGGTCTTGAGAAAGCCTTGCTTGATAAAGGATTTCATGTGAGGTTACTCGACGGTGATGTCACACGCAGAGGGCTTTGCAGTGATCTTGGTTTTTCGGTCAGCGACAGGGAAGAGAATATCAGGCGGGTTGCCGAAATTTCGAAACTCTTTGTTGAAAGCGGCATCATCACCATCAATGCCTTTATTACCCCAACGGAAAGGCTGCGCAAGCTTGCCATAGATATCATCGGATCAGATAATCTTGTCAGCGTATACGTAAATGCTCCTGTAGAGGTATGTGAAGCCCGCGATGTCAAAGGGATGTACCGTAAAGCGCGCAGGGGAGATATCCCCGATTTCACCGGGGTCAGCGCCCCGTTTGAAATCCCCCTGAACCCCGACTATAAGATTGACACAACATCCAGGACTCCTCAACAGAATATTGCCGAACTCCTTGAGTTCATCATTCCGAAAATTAAGTTTGAAGCATGAAAAATAAGTTTACACTTACCCACCTTGAAGAGCTGGAATACGAATCCATCTATGTTATCCGAGAGGTGGCTGCCCAGTTTGAGCGGCCTGTCCTGCTGTTTTCGGGCGGTAAGGATTCGATCGTGATGACCCATCTGGCTGTCAAGGCTTTCTGGCCGGGGAAACTTCCATTCCCGCTATTACACATCGATACCGGCCATAATTTTGAAGAAACCATCGTTTATCGCGATAACCTGGTGAAAAAACTCGGGGCGCAGCTGATCGTCGGGTCCGTTCAGGAAAGCATTGATACAGGCCGGGTTATTGAAGAAAAGGGGGCTACCGCCAGCCGCAACATCCTTCAGACAACCACCCTGCTTGACACCATCGAAAAGTATAAATTTGATGCTGCCATGGGCGGTGGCCGGCGTGATGAGGAAAAGGCCAGGGCAAAGGAACGTTTCTTCTCCCACCGTGATGAGTTCGGACAGTGGGACCCGAAAAATCAGCGGCCCGAGCTGTGGAACATATTCAATGGCCGGAAAAACCAGGGAGAGCATTTCAGGGTGTTTCCCATCAGCAACTGGACCGAAATGGATGTATGGCAATATATCATGAAGGAGGAAATAGAGCTTCCGGAGATCTATTTCACCCATCAGCGCGAAGTATTTAACAGGGATGGCGTATGGCTTGCCAAAGCCCCCTTTATGACCCTGAAGGATAATGAACATTACGAAACCAAAACGGTTAGATGCCGTACGATCGGGGATATCTCGTGTACCGGCCTTACCCTTTCCGCAGCCAACAACATTGAGGAGATTATTGATGAAATAGCGGCCACCAGGGTTACCGAAAGAGGCGGAAGGGCTGATGATATGCGCTCCGAAGCCGCCATGGAAGACCGTAAAAAGGAGGGCTACTTCTGAAAAGTTCATGCTCCTTTTTCTCCGTTTGATTCAGCATGCGTTAATAAATACAATTATGAGTGAATTTTCGACCAAAGGATATCTGGATATGGAACTGCTCCGGTTTACAACTGCCGGAAGCGTGGATGACGGCAAAAGCACCCTGATAGGCCGTTTGCTGTACGACAGCAAATCTATCTTTGAAGACCAGCTTGAAGCCGTTAAAAGGGCCAGCATCCGCCGCGGTAATGAACATATTGACCTGGCACTCCTTACCGATGGCCTGAGGGCCGAAAGGGAGCAGGGAATCACCATTGATGTGGCTTACCGCTACTTCGCTACACCAAAGCGGAAATTTATCATTGCCGATACGCCGGGGCACATTCAGTACACCCGCAATATGGTTACCGGTGCTTCTACTGCCAATGCCGCCATTATCCTGATTGACGCCAGAAACGGCGTTACAGAACAAACCTGCCGACATTCCTATATTGCCTCGTTGCTGCAGATCCCCCATGTGATCATCTGCATCAATAAAATGGACCTGGTAGAATACAGTCAGCAGGTTTATGAGCGAATCAGGCTGGAATTCAGCAATTTTGCCAATAAACTGAAGTTGCGTGAGGTTACTTATGTTCCTATCAGCGCCCTTCATGGCGACAATGTTGTTGATGCCTCACAGAATATGCCCTGGTATGAGGGCGGTACGCTCCGGCATGTACTTGAACATATCGAAATCGGTAATGACCATAACCTTGTGGATGCGCGCTTCCCCGTTCAGCATGTAATCAGACCTTTATCCGATGAATTTCATGACTACCGTGGTTACGCAGGCAGGGTTGCCGGAGGGGTTTTTTGTACCGGGGATAAAGTGATTGTTCTTCCTTCCTTGCTCAGCAGCAAGATCAGATCCATTGATATTTACAAAGGGTCACTTGATGAAGCATGGCCGCCGATGTCAGTTACAATTACCCTCGAAGACGATATCGACATCAGCAGGGGCGATATGCTGGTGAAAGAGGAAAATATGCCCTTAATAACACAGGATATAGAAGTAATGATGTGCTGGATGAATGAAAAACCTTTGCAGATCAACGGAAAGTATGCGGTAAAACATACCACCCGAGATGTTCGTTGCATCATTCAGGAGGTCAAATACAAGGTAAATGTCAATACACTGGAAAAAATTCCGGATGATCTTTCCGTCGGGCTGAACGACATTGCCTGCGTCCGGCTTCGCACTACCAAACCCCTATTTGTCGATCCTTACAATGTTAACCGGAGAACCGGTGCCCTGATTATTATTGACGAAGCCACCAACAATACCGTTGGGGTGGGCATGGTTGGCACCAATCATTTGCTGAACGGGGGGTAGGCTGAAGGTCTGTCTTTTCTGGCCTTTTACTTATAGAAACCGACATCAAAGCTGAATCGGATAACAAAGTGTAATCCATGGCTCAGCAGCAGCCTGAAAATTGCCAGTGTCAGCAGGGAAGTCAATAAAACAATGTAGGCATAAGGCTTCCTGTAGTAATTCATGCGGTTCCCGAACGGTCTGGGGCGTGCTTTCTGGTTGAACAGCAATGGAATTACGAGAAATCCCATTGACGCGATGATGACCGTGTCATAGATCATGATGTCTTCATGCTGGGGCGTTGCATCAGGGGTTTTTACGATGATCAGAAGTGCTGCCCCGATCAGCCATGGCAACAGAAACCGGAAAAACAATGCCTTTCTTACCCTGGATTTGTTGTTGCGCTGGGCCGGCGCGATGGTTTCTATGGCAAAGCGGGTGCTGTGATAGCCGGTAACCACAAGAATAAACAGAAACACAAGGGATATCAGGAGTTTTATGGATACATTCATATATAGCCAGTTGGCAACGTATCCGAACCCCAGGTCAGTGACTATACCGGCAACAAAGGCGCCGAGAAAATGTGTGGCACCGTGGTAAGCTGTCCAGAGAAAAAATAACCGTGCCTGGACTCCGGGTTTTTCACGCGGAAGAATCCCCCTGAGCAGGATAATGGCTATACCCAGCGAGATAAGCGGGCTGATGAAAGTAATGGCAATGATATTCAATCTCGACCATAAAGGGCTGTAATTTCCAATAGGAAAGTAAAGCTCGTAATAATAGAGCACTGAATCGATCCCAAAGCCGGATGCGGCAATTATAGCGGCAAACTGGTAGATAAAATAAACCACCATGTACGAAAGTAGGAAAAGCCCCAGGGAATTTAACATGGGCCTGATTTCGGAACGCAAAACCTGGTTGAGCCTTTCAGGCCTGGGTTTTTCGATTTTTATAGCTGGTTCTTCCTGCCTTTTTTTGCTTCTTTTTAAAAGTCTTTTCAGTAGTGATTTTCTTTTTCCTGGCTTTGCCACCTGCTTTACAGGGAAAGCCGGGCGGGCCCTGTCAGGATTTACCGGTAAAGGATCCTGATTAACGGGCTGTTCAGGTTGCCTGCTCAGGTTCTGGTTCAGCTGGTTTGCGGCAAGTGTTTCGCGGCTCACCGGCTTAGGTCCGGAAGCATCCGGTTTATTTTTTCGTTTGGCCGGTTTTTCAGGTTCCTGATGCGGGATGCCGGCCAATGGTTGATGCGGACCATAAAAAGCCTCTTTCTGACCTTTAAAAATGCGATGGAACAACCTTCCGGTAAAACCGCGCTTTTTGTTTTTATTTGTCATGGAACTGACAGGGTTAGGAAGAGTAAAGTTACATCATTAATTCAATAAGTTTCCTGTAGTCGTCCTGATCCAGTTTGTGCACATAGGTGGCCGCTTTATTGCTGACCATTACCCTGAAAATCTCCTCCGGGTTAGCCTGATCGCCGGTCACTTCCTTAAGTCTGACCGGGCATTCAATGTGGCGGAAGAAGTCCTCGAACCGGGAAATCGTTTCTTCCGGATCCCTGACATTGAAAAGGTTTTCTCCCAGCTGTACGATGCGGTGAGGGATACGGTCACGTTGCAGCCGCATCCAGGCCGGATAGACAACAGTAAGGGACGCCCCGTGCGGTACATCATAGAGCAGGGAGAGGATATGCCCTATGCTGTGCACCCCCCATTCGCCCGAAGCACGTCCGTACATGGTCATCCCGTTCAGGGCCATGGTGGCGGCAAACATAATTTTTGCCCTTAATTCATAGTTTGAGAGGTTATCAAGCAGGGCCGGGCCATATTCCATCGCCTCTTTGATGATAGAAAATACAAACCGGTCGGTAAGGGTGGCATCTTCCCCTTTCCCGAAATAAGCCTCAAGCGCGTGTGCGATCAGATCGGCAATGCCATAAGCAGTATAATTGCGCGGCACCGGAATGGTCAGTTGAGGATCGAGGAAAGAGTGTTTGGGAAAGATCAGCGGGCTGCCGATACTTCCTTTAACTTCTGCTTCGTGATTCGATAAAACTGCAAACTGGTTCATTTCGGTGCCTGTGGCAGCCAGTGTCAGCACGGCAATCAGCGGGACGGCGCTTCTGGGCATGGCCCTGCGTGAAAAGAAATCCCAGGCGGGAATTTCAACAGGAATGGCCACCGAAATTACCTTAGCAGAATCGATTACGCTGCCCCCGCCAACGGCCAGGATTACATCCACCATGTTTTCACGGCCGATAGCCGCTGCAGCATCTACATCCTGAACAACCGGATTTGACCGGATGCCCCCGTATTCATATACCTCTGCACCGATGGATTCAAGTTGTTTTATCACCTGATCATACAGCCCGTTCTTTTTGATAGAACCTTTTCCATAAACAAGCAGTACCTTTTTCCCATAACGGTTGACCGTTTGTCCGAGGGTCCGGAGAACATCCCTGCCAAAATGCAGCGTGGTGGGATTATAAGCGATAAAATTTTCCATAGTTCAATGTTTATGCATTTAAACAATTCATCTCCGTTTTGGATCAACGCCATTTGAATCAAGTACAAAATCCATCTGCTTTTTTTGCAGGTCCACCCGCTTCACGCGGATGCGGACCTGGTCGCCCAGTTTAAATTCCCTGCCATGATGCTGTCCGATCACCCGGTAATTCTCATCATCAAGGTAATAGAAATCATCATCCATGTATTTCAGTGATACCATCCCCTCACATTTGCTTCCTTCCAGCTCAACGTAAATGCCGTACTTACTCACGCCGGAGATCAGCCCGCTGAATGCCTGGCCGATTTTGTCCATCAGGAATTCAGCCTGCTTGTATTTTACCGAGGCGCGTTCCGCCTCAACCGCTTTTCGCTCCATATCGGAACTGTGAACACAGTATTCTTCATATTCATCCTTGTTTACCGATGGTTTTCCGGCAAGGTATCTTTCAAGCAGGCGGTGTACCATCAGATCGGGATAGCGGCGGATGGGAGAGGTAAAGTGGGTATAGTGTGTGAATGCAAGACCGTAGTGACCCAGATTTACCGTGGAGTATTCAGCCTTCGACATTGTTCTGATGGCAATGGATTCGATCATGTTTTCCTCTCCCTTTCCAGCGATCTGGTCAAAAAGGTGGTTAAAGGAACTGGCCAGTCCTTTGCGGGTACCCAGATTGATTTTGTAACCCAGTTTGGTAAGGAACTCGGCAAAACGCTGGAGTTTTTCCGGGTTGGGCTCGTCATGAATGCGGTAAACAAAAGTCTTGGGTTTGGCATCCCCGGTTTTACGACCGATCTTTTCAGCAACCCGCCGGTTGGCAAGCAGCATGAAATCCTCAATAAGCATATTGGCTTCCTTTTGCTCCTTGATATAGGTATCTATGGGTTTGCCCGTGTCGTCCAGTACAAACTTAACTTCCTGGGTGTGGAAGGCAATGGAGCCTTTCCTGAATCTTTCTTCCCGCAATCTGGTAGCCAGGCCGTTCAGTACAAGCAGTTCCTGTTTAAAATCACCATCGGCTCCTTCGATCATCGCCTGCACTTCCTCGTAATTATAGCGGCGGTTGCTGTTGATGATGGTTTTGCCGAACCACTCCCGGCTTATTTTGCCCTGTTCATCCATATTAAATACGGCTGAAAAGCACAACTTATCTTCGTTGGGCCTGAGGGAGCAGACCATATTGGAGAGTTTTTCCGGAAGCATGGGAATGGTCCTGTCAACCAGGTAAACGGAGGTTCCCCTTTCGTAACCTTCCTTGTCAATGGCAGTGCCGGGTTTTACGTAATGCGAAACGTCGGCAATGTGCACCCCGACTTCCCATTCTCCGTTTTCAAGTTTCCGCAGCGAAAGGGCATCATCAAAATCCTTGGCATCAGGCGGGTCGATGGTGCAGGTCCATACATCTCTGAAATCTTTGCGTTCGGCTATTTCGGCAGGTGCAATTTCTGTGGGTATTTTTTCCGCTTCTTTCAGGGTCTCCGGCTTGAACTGAAGCGGAAACTCAAATGAAGCCAGTATAGAGTTCATCTCCACATTGTTGTCGCCCGGTTTACCAAGGACCTGGATAATTTCACCAAACGGGTTTTTCGACCGCTCGGGCCATTCCGTGATGCGTGCGATGGCTTTCTGCCCGTGGCCGGCCTTGTTGAGCGATTCGCGTGGTATGAAAATGTCAACCGGAATTGCAACATCATCGGGCACCAGAAACGCAAACTTGCCGCTGATCTGGACCGTGCCCACAAACTGACTTCTTCCCCGCTGAAGTACTTCAATAATCTGTCCCTCTGTTTTCCGTCCTTTACGCATCGGGAAGAGATGAACCTTAACCTTGTCACCATGCAGGGCATGGCCGGTGTTATTGGCCGATATAAACACATCCTCATCAAGGTCGGGCGTTGATACATAAGCCTTACCGGTCTGTTTCATGTCAACGATCCCGATAATGGTGGTGTTTAACAGTTTATCGGCAAGTAATTCAGGATTATACTTGTATTTACCGCGGTTCAGTTCAAGAATCACATTTCCGGCCGCCAGTTTTTCAAGCAGTGTCTTTACCATTTCACGGCTCACTTTGTCGGTTACCCCGAGCATTTTGGCAACCTGCCTGAAATTAAATGATTTGAACGGATTGGATGAGAACAGCGCCTCAACAGTATTGATAAACGGATCGTGTTTTACAGCCTTTGCTTTGGGATTTTTCTTTTTTGCCATGGTCAGATAATTATTATTGTAAAGGTATGAATTTAACCGGATTTGAAATCCGGAACTGCCAAAAAGGCCGCAGAATACCGTTTTTATAAAAAAAGTTCAGAAAACAATGCTGCTCAGGGGTTACTTTTTATGAAAAGACAGATAAATACAACAACAGGATAAGCCGGTTTTTGGCAAGCGGGATGCTTCCTGCTGGTATTCAGTTATTTTCAAAGAAATCCGGATTGCCGGATCGTGCCGGAACGACAGTAAGAAACATTTCAACAGAATTCAGGAAATGGAAACCGAAAGGAAAAAAATTCTTATAGCAGAGGACAATGCAATTAATCAGAAGGTCGCACTGTTATTACTGCAAAAGTACCAGCAGACCATTGACATAGCTGATAACGGTCGCATTGCGGTGGAGAAATTCCGGAAGCAGGACTATGATCTGGTGCTGATGGATCTGCACATGCCTGAACTCGATGGATTTGAGGCCACACTGAAGATACGGGAAATTGAAGAAGCGGAGAATCGCAAAAAGGTTAAGATTTTCGCTATGACCGCCAGTTCTGTTTCTGATGAAAGCGAACGCTGTTATGCTGTCGGTATGGATGGATATATCACCAAGCCTTTCAGGGCCGAGGAAGTAATCAGGGCGCTGGATTAAACGCATTTCCGGGAATTGCCGCAATCAGTTCCCGTGTATAATCTTTCTGAGGTTTTTCACAGAGGGCATCCGCTTCGCCCGATTCAATAAGCTTTCCTTCCTTCATCACCATGATCCGGTCGGACATAAACCTTACGACAGATAAGTCGTGGGATATAAAAATGAAGGTAAATCCGTAATCTTTCTTCAGGTCATTAAGCAGGTTAAGTACCTGAGCCTGAACGGAAACATCAAGGGCTGAGACAGACTCGTCGCAGATAATAAACTCGGGATTCAGGGCGAGTGCCCGTGCGATGCAGATCCTTTGGCGTTGTCCGCCCGAAAACTGATGGGGGTAACGGTTGTAGTGCTCCGGCTTCAGGCCTACCCTCTCAAGCAGGTCTTTTACCTGCGGCATTCCGGCTTTTTGATTGCTGATGATTTTGTGTACCAGCAAGGGCTCAATGATCGCTTCGCCGGCGGTAATTCTCGGATTCAGAGAGGAATAGGGGTCCTGAAAAATGATCTGCATATTCTTCCTTGTCATCCTGAGTTCTTTCCGGCTCAAGGCAGCAATGTTAGTTTCTTTAAAAGTAATGGTTCCTGAAGTTGGTTCCAGCAGCCGGAGCAATGCCCGGCCGAGGGTGGTTTTCCCGCAGCCCGATTCGCCGGCCAGCCCGAGGGTTTCACCCCTGTATACACTGAAACTTACATCATCCACCGCTTTGAACCAGCTTCGTTCTTTTTTGAAAAATGGTTTTGACAATGGATAATGTACCGAGAGATTTTCGACCTTCAGCAAGGGATCGTTTTCATAAAGTTTCAGGTGGGTTAACCTGCGTTCTTCTGCCGTTATTGCCGCTGAAAAATAATGCCGGACTTTCTTAATGCCCTCCTTTGTTTCAGTATAATCGCTGACAACCGGGAGTCTGCGCAGCCTGATATTCAGTGGCGGGCGGCAGGCTATCAGTCCGCGGGTATACGGGTGTTCCGGATTGCTGAAAATCTCGCTGACCCTGCCATACTCGACAATCTGTCCCTCCCGCATCACTGCAACGGATCCGGCGATTTCGGATATAACACCAAGATCGTGACTGATAAAGATCATGCTCATATTGTATTTCTGCTGCAGGGTTTTCAGTAGCCTGAGTATGGCTTTCTGAACAGTCATGTCCAGTGCAGTGGTGGGTTCATCTGCAATCAGTATTTCCGGTTTGCAGGCGATGGCCATTGCGATCATCACCCTTTGCTTCTGACCGCCCGAAAGTTGGTGGGGATAGGCCCGGTAAGCCCTTTCCGGATCAGGGAGCATCACTTCACTGAAAAGGGAAAGCACATAATCCCTGGCTTTCTTTTGATCATAGCCCAGGTGCATCCTCACTGCTTCAGTCAGCTGACGGCCGCAGCGCATAACCGGATTCAACGAGGTCATAGGCTCCTGAAAAATCATGGCGATTTTTCCCCCCCTGACCTGAAGCATCTCCTTTTCGCCGAGGTTGTGAATTTCGATGACCTCGCCGGATTTTCCGTTAAATACAATGCTGCCATTGTTTATCCTGCTGATCCCGGCAGGTAACAAATGCATCACGGCCAGTGATGTGACCGATTTCCCCGAACCGCTTTCCCCTACAATGCCAAGTGTTTCGCCCCGTTTCAGCGAAATGGAAACCTGCCGTACCGCCTGCTGCCAGCCTTCTCTGCCATGAAACGCGATGCTTAGGTCATTGACATGCAGTACTGTTTCGGGCATATATTATGGATTGCGGTTTAAAAAGTTGATTTTTCAGAGCAGGGCGTTCCGGTTTGCATCCTGCTTGATAAAAATAAACACCAGAATGGTAAAGGCCCAGAGGGATGATCCGCCGTAACTGAAAAACGGCAGCGGGATTCCGATCACCGGAACCAGGCCTATGGTCATCCCGATGTTGATCATAAAATGAAAGAACAGGATGGCAGCCACCCCATAACCGTATATTCTGCTGAAGTCGGATCGTTGTCGCTCCGCCAGGGTTACGATCCTTGTCAGGAAATAGAGGAATAGCACAATGATTACCAGCGAACCGGCGAATCCCCACTCTTCACCTACAGTGCAAAAAATAAAATCGGTGCTTTGCTCGGGAACGAAGTTGTATTTTGTCTGTGTGCCGTTCAGATAGCCTTTGCCAAGGAAGCCTCCCGAACCAATGGCAATTTTCGACTGATTTACATTGTAGCCGGCGCCTTTCAGATCGAGTTCCTTGCCAAGCAGCACGTTGATCCTGGTTTTCTGATGTTCGCCCAGAAAATTATCGACCACATACTCCACCGAAAAGGTAAAACCAATGCCCATGATCAGCAGTGCCAGCAGGTTTATGATATTCCTGCGGTTGCGCTTCATAAAGGCAAATAACAGGCCGGCCAGGATCACCAGTAACCCGGATACATATATGTGTCCGACCATAAGGGTTGACAGTGCAATGATAACCACAAGCGCACCGGCCAGCAACAGATTGCCTGACATACCCATGCGGTAAAGCACAAGAATGAATGATGAATATACAAGCGCAGAGCCTGTATCGTTCTGCAGCAGGATAAGCAGGCCCGGAATACCCAAAAGGATGAGGGGAATGACCCTGGTTTTAAAATCTTTGACATTGATGTGTTGTCCGCTGAAGAATCTTGCTATGGCCAGGTTGGTGGCGAACTTGGCAAATTCGGCCGGCTGAAGCCTGAATCCGCCGATTTCGAACCACGATTTTGAACCGGACACTTCGCTGCCCACCAGCAGCACAGCCACCAGCGATAGTATGGTTATTCCGTAAATCAGGTAGGCAAAAGTACTGAAAAACCGTGCATCTGTCAGCAGGATTACCAATCCGATAAACAGGGAGGTGATGATCCAAAGCATCTGTTTTCCGTAGCTCTGGCTCAGATCGAAAATACTATTATGGTCTTCGTTATAGACGGCGGCATAAATATTCAACCATCCCATCAGCACCAGTACCAGGTAAATAATGACCAGGGTCCAGTCGAGATTGTTGAATACATTATTCCGTTCCCTTGCCATTTATCAGTAGAGTTTGCCGTTAATCATTCTTTCTTCTATGTCTTTGCGTGATACCTCACGTTTGATGTACTTTTCAATCATCAGCGAAGCCACAGGGAGGGCCCAGGTGGATCCGAACCCTGAATTTTCAATGATCACGGCTATGGCAATTACCGGTTGATCGGCCGGGGCAAAAGCCATAAACAAAGAGTGGTCCTTGCCGTGCGGATTTTCCGCTGTGCCGGTTTTTCCACACATGGTAATGTCCTCAATCTGGTACCAGCGCGCGGTCCCCATTGTTGCCACCTGCCGCATACCTTCCACTGCGATTTCGAAATATGCCGGATCGATCGTTGAAGTTACCTTGTTGAATTTTTCATTCCTGGTCTCATTCACACCAATGCTTTTAACAACATGCGGAACAAAATAATATCCCCGGTTGGCCATTACCGCCGCCGAGTTGGCCAGTTGCAGGGGAGTAACCAGAATTTCTCCCTGCCCGATTGACAATGATCTGACCGTCATCGCATTCCAACGGCCTTTGCCATATATGGCATCAAACTTTTCAGCCGAAGGAATATTACCGCTCAGTTCAAATTGCATATCTGTTCCGAGTTTATGACCGAAACCCATACTCATGACATGATTTCTCCAGGCGGTATAATTTTCCTTTACATTTTTTCGCCGCGGATTGTTGAGGATACTCCTGTAGACCTGCCAGTGGAATGGGTTACAGGATTGCTGAATGGCTATATATACATCGAGGGGTGACTGGTGGTGGTGGGTGCAGCGGATAGGGGAAGAGCCCGGCCCCTGGCAGGTATAATGGGTGCGGGTGTTTAACACCCCTTCCTGTAAACCTACCAGGTCGTTCACCATCTTAAAGGTGGAGCCGGGCGGGTATTGTCCCATCATGGCGCGGTTTAACAAGGGTTTCACAGGATCTTTCGACAGTTCACTGAAGTTTTTCCCCCTGACCCTTCCTACCAGCAGGTTGGGATCGTAGGTGGGGCTTGAGAGAAACGCAAGGATCTCGCCCGATGATGGCTCAATGGCCACCACGCTGCCCATTTTGCCCTGCATCAGCAACTCTCCGTACTGCTGCAATTCTGCATCAATGGTGAGGTAAAGGTCCTTGCCCATCACCGCCAGGGTATCGTAAAGACCATTCTGGAAACTTCCGACTTCACGGTTGTGCACATCCACCATACGGATTTTTATGCCTTTTCTTCCGCGGAGATCTTCCTCGTAAGATTTCTCAATTCCGCTGATGCCGATATAATCGCCGGATTTATAGTAAGGGTCCTTGTCAATGATCGACTGGTTGACCTCACCTACATATCCCAGCAGATGAGCGCCCATCGGTTCAGGGTATTTGCGCAGGGTACGCGGCTGAACAAAGAAACCGGGGAAGCGGTACATCTTTTCTTCAAGGTATCCGTAGGTTTCCTTTGAGATCTGTTTCTCAAAAAGGCTGGGTTTGAAACGGCTGTAATCCCTGGCCTTTTTCATGCGCTGCACAAACCCCTCGGGGGTGATGTCGAGCAGGCGGCAAAACTCCAGGGTGTCGATGTCTTTCACCTGTCTGGGAAGTACCATCAGATCATAAACCGCTTCATTGTATACGAGCAGTTTGCCGTTGCGGTCGTATATCAGGCCGCGGGCCGGATACTGGGTAACATACCTTAAAACGTTGTTATTTGCAGAAAGTTCATAGCTGTCGTCTATGATCTGCAGATAGAAAAGCCTGCCCAGAAATATGATGCCGGTTGCCAGAAAAATGGCTATAACTGTTTGTTTTCGTGAAGCGAGGGATTTATTCGCCATCGGTAACGGTCAGGGGCTTTGAATTCCCAACAAAGTTAAAGATTAACGGGGTTCGGAAAACAAAAGGAGGTCGGGGCAGCATGAAAAAACCCGGACAGCAGTTTGTGTCCTGTTTTCAAGGGTTTTAGCAATTACGCCTTACAGCCTGCAGCAGACTTTTCCGCTTTAACCGGTTTTACAGCTGTTCCTGTTCCGTGCGACAGATAATTTCTTCCTGCAGTTCCGGGGTAAGGTCGTTGAAATAGTCGCTGTATCCGGCTACCCTGACTATCAGGTTGCTGAAAACTTCGGGATGTTGCCTTGCTTTACGCAGGGTGTCGGCCGAAACCACGTTAAACTGTATGTGATGTCCGTCCATACGGAAGTAGGCCCTCACAAGCTGTCCAAGTTTTACAATGGCAGTTTCGTCCCTGAAAAAATCAGGCGAAAATTTCTGGTTCAGCAGGGTGCCGCCGGTTTTGATATGATCAAATTTCACGGCTGATTTGATGACTGCAGTCGGACCTTTGCGGTCAGCGCCCTGCACCGGCGAAATGCCTTCAGAAAGGGGCTTACCGGCCAGGCGGCCATCCGGTAATGCTTTGATTTTGCTGCCAAAATATACATGGCAGGTTGTCGGAAGCATCTCCACCCTGTAGGTAGCTCCCCTGGGGCTTTTCCGCCCGTCAATTGCTTCGAAATATGCTTCAAAAACCTCTTTTGCATGCACATCAGCCAGGTCGTCGTCGTTTCCGTATTTCGGGGTTTCATAGAGCAGCACGGCCAGTTCATCCTCATAACCTTCAAAGTTTGCTGCCAGCATTTTCAACAGGGTTGCCATGGAGTAACGTTTGCGCCAGAACACCTGTTCATGAATGGCCGTAAGGCAATCGGTCATGGTTCCCAACCCGACGCCCTGTATGTAACTGGTATTGTACCGCGCCCCGCCGGCATTATAATCGCGGCCGTTGGCGATGCAGTCGTCGATGATGGATGAGAGAAAAGGCACCGGCATGTGTATAGCCCAGATTTTTTCAATGAGGTTGCTACCGGCAATTTTGATGTCAACAAAGTGTTGCAACATTTTCCGGAAGGCTTTCAAAAATTCATCATAAGCAGAAAACAACGCCGGATCGCCGGTTTGCGGACCGGTTTGTTTACCGTTAAGGGGATCCTTGCCGTTGTTCAGGGTGAGCTCAAGGATTTTCGGAAGGTTAAAGTAACCGGTCAGGATATAGGCCTCGGTGCCGAAAGCCCCGGCTTCGACGCAACCCGAAGCGCCCCCGCGGCGGGCATCTTCAGGAGTTTTCCCCTGCCGCATCAGTTCCTGCACAATGGCATCGGTATTGAAAACGGAAGGTTGTCCAAACCCGGTCCTGATGATCCTGATTGCACGGTGAATCAGGGCGTCGGGATTTTTCTTGCTCAGCTGAACCATGGAACTGGGCTGCAGCAGCCGCATTTCTTCAATTACATCCAGAATCAGGTAACTGAGTTCATTTACCGCATCTGAGCCGTCGGCTTTTACTCCACCCACATTTATCAGACAAAAATCGGTATAGGTATTGCTCTCCTGCGCAGTAACCCCGACTTTAGGCGGTGCCGGATGGTTGTTGAACTTGATCCAGAAGGCTTGCAGCAATTCGATGGCCTTTTCTCTGGTGAGCGTTCCCGCGGCCATTTCCCTGCTGTAGAAAGGCCAGAGGTGCTGGTCGAGGCGGCCGGGATTAAAGGAGTCCCAGGGATTAAGCTCGGTGATGACCCCCAGATGGATAAACCAATAGTGCTGCAAAGCCTCATGAAAAGTTTCGGGGGCATTGGCCGGTACTTTCCGGCAGATGGCTGCCATTTCGAGGAGTTCATCGCAGCGTCCGGGATCTTTTTCTACCGGAATCTGCGCTTCGATCAGCGTTGCATAACGGCCGGCTAGAACAACAAGGGCCTCGCATGCCAGCCGCATCCCCTGTAATTCTTCGGCTTTCGTCAGGGCTTCCATATCGTTCAGATAATCAAGCTTATCAAGTGCCAGATCAATATCGGCCATCAGGTCGTTCATGCCCTTACCGAATACTTTTTCGCCGGCCACCGTATGGCCCGGTGCCCGTTGTTCCATAAACTCGGTGAAAATCCCGGCCTGATATGCTTTTTTCCAGGTATCCGGAAGTGCTTTAAACATGCGGTCACGCACGCAGCGGCCGCTCCAGAACGGGATCACCTCATCGCGGTAAAGTGCACGTGTTTCTTCATCCACTTTATAGGAAACCTTTGGCCTGGAATCAAGGATATCAAGGTCCTGCAGCGAATGCACGCATACTTCCGGATAAGTGGGTACGGCTTTTGGTGCCGGGCCCCTTTCCCCGGCAATCAGTTCTCCCTGACCAAGGTACAAGCATTTGTGCTGCATGATGTGTTTCAGCGCCATGCCCCGCTGCACGGGAACCGGGAGCGCAGCAACAAACGGCTGCCGGTAAAAACCGGTGACCAGCCCTGCACGCTCTCCTGAGATGCGGTTGACGGCATCCAGACTGTTTTGTCTCAGTAAGCTGATTCTTTCGTTCATTTTTATGTTTTCATCTGATTTAAAAGCTGTTAAATATCTTTTTCAGGTTATCCGCCGATATTGACTACGAAACCGCGTTCCCTGAAAATTTTTGCTGCCTGTTCAACCTCCGCTGCTGATGGCGGCCGGATGTTTTTCATGCCATAGTCCATACCTAGTTTTTCATATTTATGAATGGCGATGTGGTGATAGGGGAGCAGGTTCACACGGCCTGACCAGCCGGTTTCCCGGAGGTAGCCGGCCATGCTGATCAATGTATCTGTTGAAAGGTTAAACACCGGAATCAGCGGGATGCGCACAATCAGGGGAAAACCGGCTTCAATCGACGCACGCAGGTTCGTCAGCACCAGTCCGGCAGGAACTCCGGTAAATTGCTGATGGATGCCGGAATCACAATGTTTCAGATCGAAAAGGATAAGATCAGCCCGGGCTGCAATCCGGATGAAATTATCCGGTGATACGTAACCGCAGGTGTCAAGGGCGGTATGGATGTGCTCCTGCTTCATCAGTAGCAGGCAGGCTTCGGTAAATTCCGGCTGCATCAGGGGCTCCCCACCGGTAAAGGTGACGCCTCCTTCTGATTCTTCGAAAAAAATGCGGCTTTTGAGGACCTCTTTAACCACTTCGTCCGGAGTCATTGATTTACCAATGGTTTCGGTATTACGGATGGTTTTGCCTCCGGCCTGCCTTTCGCGGCAAACCTGCACAGGTTCCGGTTCCAGCCCTTCGGGGTTGTGGCACCAGCGGCATCGCAGCGGACAGCCTTTCAGAAATACCGACGTACGGATGCCCGGACCATCATGAACGGAATAATGCCTGATATCAAATACACAGCCTTTCATGGCAATGCAGGATTATTATAAAATTAAAAGAAAAGGGGAACTCCCGGGTTTTCCCGGAAAAGCTAAACGGATAAACAGCTAGCACAGCCAGCACTCATAAAGCCCGCGGCCAAAACAATGATAAAGGCTGATGTAGGATTTAATGCCTTTCATTTTCTGAGAATCTGAGGTACAAAGATAACTCAGAAACCTGAAATCCGGTAGATTAACTTCCTGTGGGGATTAATTTGGAATGATTTTAAAGAGGCTTCCATCTTTACAACCTGTTCCGTATTGAATGATATTTATTTGAACTGACCTGTAATTCTGTCCGGTTGCGACTTGTTTATGCAAGAAGCAGTCACTGAAGGTTCACACATCTGACAAGAAAAATCCGGAAAATCTATGATGCGCAGCTTTTTTCGGGAAACCGGAGAAAATTCATCCTGACCATGATTACCAGCAACAGGTATGGTATGAATTTTCAGCAGAGCATAAGGAATGCGGAATCCTCATTAATAAAGAGAGGTTGCCTGATTTAAGCTGATACTCCAGTGATTTGAATGCGTTTTTCAGAAAAAACGCCGGCTTTTCGCGCAAAAGAGGGTGGATATTTAAAATATTGCCATAGATTTACCAAAACTATCATTATGGCAAATAATACGCGAATTCCATTAATGGTTTACCTGCTTGTCTTATTGCTGGTATTTACCGGGATCGGAGGAATCTACGGCGGATATGCACTGGTTACCGCACCCGATGGGAGTAAGATGATGATGAGTACTGAAATTCTGTCAAACAGCCCTTTCCGCACCTTTTTAGTGCCCGGAATCATATTACTGTTATTCAATGGATTGCTTCCGCTGCTGATTGCCTGGGGGCTGTTCGTCAGACCGCCCTGGCAATGGCCGGAACTGTTTAACCTGTATCATAAGCAGCACTGGTGCTGGACATTCTCCCTGTACTATGGCTTTATCCTGATTATCTGGATCAACGTGCAGATCATTATGCTCAGTTACTCTTCCCTGCTTCAGCCGGTTTTTGCGCTCACCGGTGCGCTGATATCAATTTTGACCCTTTTCCCTTCGGTGTTTCATTACTATCGTAAACATTTATAAGGGTCAGAGCCGGAACATCCGGCAGCATTATCCGCGGAGGTTTATCTGTTCCAGGCCTGCCACATCGTTCAGCCGGATATCCTTATCCTCCAGGCTGATCAGCCCTTCTTTTTCAAATGTTTTCAGCAGTTTAACCGTGCTTTCTGTTGAGAGCCCCGCAAAATCGGCGATATCTTTACGGCTCAGGTAAGGGAATACCTCAGCGTTCACCTGTTCATTCCACAGGTAAAGCAGCGCTCCGGCAAGCCGGCCGTTCATCTGCTTGTACATCAGGTCACGGATAGAGTTATACAGTTTGTTGTTCTGCTCGCAGTAGCGGTTAATGATATTATAGGCAAAGGTTCCGTTGGCTTTGATCAGGCTGGTTACAGCCTCTTTCTCTATCAGGCAGGCAGTGGTTTCGCGCAGGGCAACTACCGAGTACTGGTAAGTATGGTTATTGAAAGCCACCGAAAGTCCCACAAATTCACCGCCCTTCAACAGCCTCAGGTTGAAATTTCGGGTTGCATCTCCTTCTACATATTGCTTTGCGAGGCCATCCACAATGAACAGCACACTCGAAGCGAACGCACCCTGTTTGGTCAGGTTTTCCCCTTTGCGGAAGATCACCCGTGTCTTGCTGTTGCGGGCAAGATCAATCTCCTCGGGAAGCAGATTACGGAAGCAGGGAGCGTCAATATTTCCGAGCGAACAATCGTCGGGAGGGATGAAAGTCTTCATGGCAGCGTTGGTTATTCCACGCAAAGATAATGTTTTGCCGGGAGCTGATGGTTTCGTCGCAAAATCGGGTTCACACCGATTATTTCCGTTTCTGCATGAAAAGATATTCGGCGAGGATAATCAGGATAATGGTAAAGGTGCTGCCTGCCAAAACCCTGATCAACACATAACCGATCTCATTCAGGCGGAATGCTTCAAACAGGAACAGCAACAATTGATGCGCAAACACCAGCATAAGGGTATAGGCAAAAAACCAGCGGAAGCCCATATCGGCGATGCCCGGTTTCAGGTTTCCTTCATACTCGGCCGGGGCCCCGGCCATTCGGATCACCCAGGGTCTCAGGAATGCCATAAATACTGAAGCCGCAGTGTGCAGACCGGTGGAATTGCTGAAGCTGTCAACGCTGAATCCGATAAGGAATGCGGAGATCAGCAGCGCCCAGCCGGGTATCTCGAAAGGAAGCAGCAGGATAAACAGCACATACAGCGACGGATTGATGTATCCGCCCAGGTTAATGTGATCAAGGATCAGCACCTGCACCGCGATCAGTACAAAAAACCTGAGAATATCCTTGCCGTAAGCCTTATTCATTGATGATGTTTTTTCGCAGTTCAAGCTGTTCTGAATTGAACAGGTTTTTTACAATATATACCTGCCTCAGGCTGTTCAGGTCGGCTGAGAAACGGAAATGTATGGTGTAAAAATGGTCGCCGGTTTCCACTTCAATTTCTTCAACTGTTCCCATCATTATCCCTTCCGGGAATATGTGGCTGTAGCCGCTGGTGGCGATGGTGTCGCCTTTGTTGACTTTCACGTGTGCAGGGATGTCGAGCAGGGTTCCCGTGGCCGGGTTTCCGCCTTCCCACACCACGGTGCCCATCTGGTTCAGCCTGTCGATGCGGGCGCTGATCTTGGTATGCTTATTCAGCAGCGACATCACCCAGCTGAAGTTTTCCGAAACGCTGACCACCGTGCCTACTACACCCTGGGGGTTGATGACCGCCATATCGCGTTCGATGCCATGCCGCCTGCCCTTGTTCAGCATAATATAGTTATCGCGGCGGTTGGTCGAATTGCTGATAACGTTGGCTGTCGTATAGATGTACTGCTGGTTATAGGCAGTGTCGGTGATTTTATAGGTAAGCGTGTCAGCAGTAAGCTGTTCCCGGGTGAGAATCTGGTGGAGCCTGGCATTTTCTTCTGCCAGCCTCTGGTTTTCCTGCTTAAGTGAAAAGTAGGAAGTAATACCCGACCAAGTCGTAAAAATACCTCCTGTAACCCGGTCGGTGGCATTGGAAAGCACCGAACGCTGGTAAAAACTCTTGTTGGCAATCAGGACTATTGAAACGACTTCCAGTAAAAGGAACAGGAAAAAGAAGTTGTGTTTCCAGATGAATGCCAGAATATGTCGCATAGTTTTTCCTCAGGCTGCAGCTTTCTGATCAGGGTTTGTTATTTGATCAGGAAGGTGAACTTATTGAAGTTCTTAAGCGCGATGCCTGTGCCCCTGGCAACAGCCCTGAGCGGGTCTTCAGCCACATGTACAGGCAGTTTGGTTTTCAGGTGCAGTCGTTTGTCGAGGCCGCGGAGCATTGATCCTCCTCCGGCAAGGTAGATACCGGTGCGGTAGATATCGGCTGAAAGCTCCGGCGGTGTCATTTCCAGGGCATTAAGCACAGCGGCTTCTATTTTTGAGATGGATTTATCGAGGCAATGGGCTATTTCGGAATAGTTGACATAAATCTCCTTTGGAATACCGGTGAGCATATCCCTGCCATGTACCGGATAGTCGGGAGGAGGGTTGTCGATTTCGGTCATGGCTGCGCCCACATTGATCTTGATGGCTTCGGCAGTGCGTTCACCGATGTTGATGTTGTGCTGCTTGCGCATGTATTCCTCAATGTCGTTGTTGAAGTCATCACCGGCAATACGGATTGACTTGTTGTTGACGATTCCGCCCAGGGCGATCACAGCGATTTCGCTTGTACCTCCGCCTATGTCAATGATCATATTTCCGGTTGGCTCCAGCACGTCGATCCCGATCCCGATAGCGGCTGCCATTGGCTCATGGATCAGGCGGACTTCCTTGGCTCCGGCCTGCTCGGCTGAATCCTTCACGGCGCGCTCTTCCACCTCGGTGATACCCGAAGGGATACAGATAACCATTTTCAGCGCAGGCGGGAAGAGGCTGCGGGTAGGGCCGGTCATCTTAATCAGTTCCCTGATCATATACTCAGCCGACTGGAAGTCAGCGATGACCCCGTCGCGCAGGGGACGAATCGTCTTGATGTTTTCGTGGGTCTTTCCGTGCATCATCATGGCGCGTTTCCCCACCGCAATGATTTTTCCGGTGTTGCGCTCAATGGCAATAATGGAAGGCTCATCAACCACCACCTTGTCGTTGTAGATTATTATCGTGTTGGCCGTTCCGAGATCCATCGCGATCTCCTTGGTCATGAAAGAGAAAAGTCCCATTATCCGAATATCTTTATTATCAGTGCTTAAAATGCCTGATGCCGGTGAATGCCATGCTCAGGCCGTGTTGGTTGCAATAGTTCACGCTGTCTTCATCCCTTACCGATCCCCCGGGCTGAATCACCGCGGTGATGCCGGCTTTGTGGGCCAGCTCTACCGAATCGGCAAACGGGAAAAAGGCATCGGATGCCATCACCGCCCCTTTCAGATCGAACCCGAAAGCGCCTGCCTTCTCAATGGCATGTTTCAGCGCATCCACCCTTGAAGTCTGCCCGGCGCCGCTGCCCAGCATCTGCCCGTTCTTCGCCAGAACAATTGCATTTGATTTGCTGTGCTTTACCACAATGTTTGCGAACAACAGGTCTGCTACTTCAGCCGTTGATGGAACCTTGTCCGTAACTATCCTGAGCCCGTCAGCGGTTTCCGACTTAGTATCCTTATCCTGCTGCAATACGCCGTTTAAAAGGCTTCTGAACTGTTTGCCCTGAAAATCAAACGATTTAGCCTGCAAAATTACTCTATTTTTCTTTGTTTGCAGAAGCTCCAGCGCATTTTTTTCGTACCCGGGCGCAAGGATAATTTCAAAAAATAATTTGTTGATTTCCGATGCGGTTGCTTCATCCACCACAGCGTTGGTTATCAGCACTCCCCCGTAGGCAGATACAGGGTCGCCCGCCAGGGCCGCGTTCCAGGCATCAACAAGGCGTTCGCGCGAAGCAATGCCGCAGGCGTTGTTGTGCTTGATGATGGCAAAAGTTGTTGCGCTGAATTCGCTGATCAACGCTATGGCTGCGTCAAGGTCAAGCAGGTTGTTGTAAGAGAGCTCCTTGCCATGTAACTGGGTGAATACCTCGTCGAGCCTGCCGAAAAACTCACCCTGCTGATGCGGGTTTTCGCCATACCGCAGTAAGTGTGCATTGCCATTGCTCTGACGGAATTCGCGGTATCCTGTCAGGCCGGAGAAATACCCGAAAATGGCCGAATCATAATGCGACGACATGGCAAAAGCGTAAGCGGCAAAGCGCAGGCGCTCTTCTTCCGAAACGAAACAGGTGTCATTACTTAATATCTCAAGCAATTCAGCGTAATGTTTTGCGTCGGAAACGATCAGTACATCACGGTAGTTTTTGGCGCCGGCACGGATCAGGGAGATTCCGCCGATATCAATCTTTTCGATGATTTCCTGATGCCCGGCCCCTGAAGCCACCGTTTTTTCGAAAGGATAGAGATCCACAATCACCAGGTCGAAGGACTGAATGCCGTATTGCTCCATTTCTGACTGGTCAGCGATGTTGTCGCGGCGGCCCAGAATACCACCGAATACCTTTGGGTGAAGCGTCTTTACCCTTCCTCCGAGAATGGAGGGATAATCGGTCAGCGATTCTACTGTATGCACCGGAATGCCCAGCGATTCAATAAACTGATGGGTCCCACCGGTTGAATATATGGCAACACCGCAATGATTCAATAACTTTACGACCGGTTCAAGGCCGTCTTTATGATACACCGATATCAGGGCCGACCTGATCTGTTTTTTTTCGCTCATATTTTGTTCTCCCTGATGGAAGCGGTAGGATTATTAGATGGGATCAATTACAACGAAGTGTATTTGTCAGTAATACAAAGTAATACCGGAAAAGCATCTTGCTCTTTACGGCTGTGCAAGTTTATTAAAAATCGGCTGAGTTTGCAAGGATGAAATCGGTCAGTTGAAAAGATTTACACAATAAAACAATTAATTTGCCCGGATTACCCGGTAATGGCCGGTAGGATTGATCTGTCAGGTGTTGCACTTCCCACTCCGGGATTGGTCATGGTATAGAATCACTTGTTTGTTATTGGTTAACAAGTAAAATCTTCAGCAATTTTTCCTGTCACATAGTTAGTGTCCATCACTTTTATCTCAGACTTCTGCGGTATAAGCGGAAAGCCTGTAATTTTGAACTCAAGGATTCCCTGATTCTGATTTTTATTACCTTTACCAACCCTCAGAGCTATAATGATGAAAAGATCGCTGATATTTATCCGGCTTATCCGTGAGAGTTACATGTTCGCGCTTACTGCCATTGTTGTGAATAAAGTTCGCACCCTGCTTTCGCTCCTGGGCATCACCATCGGCATTTTCTCCATTATTTCGGTTTTTACGGTTTTCGATTCGGTAGAGCGGACCATACGAGATAGTATCAATACATTGGGCAGCAATGTGTTATATGTTCAGAAATGGCCCTGGGCATTTGGCGGCAGTGATTATCCCTGGTGGAAGTATATGAAACGCCCGGAGCCCTCCATGACCGACCTGGCCGAGATTCAGCGCAGGAGCCAGGCTACGGAGGCCAGCGGTTACATGGTGGCGCTTAACCGGACCGTTAAGTTTGGAAATGCGGCGGTTGAAAATGCCACTGTTGTGGCTGTATCGCACGACTACAGCGATGTTACCCCCATCGAGTTTACTGCAGGGCGGTATTTTACAACTGAAGAATCTTCAGGAGGACGGCCGGTAGCCATCATAGGAAGTGATATTGTAAAAAACCTTTTTACCATGCCCAATCCTCTGGGGCAGCGCATCAAGGTTTTCGGGCAGAAGGTTGAAGTGATCGGGTTGTTAAAAAAGGAGGGTAACGTGAGTTTCGGCAATTCCAATGATGACCAGGTGATACTGCCTGTAAACTTTGCCCGGAATTTTATAGACCTTAAGCGCGACAACCTTGGTGCAGCCATAATGGTGAGGGCTAAGCCCCAGGTCAGCAATGATGAACTCAGGGATGAACTTACCGGTATCATGCGTTCGGTGCGAAAACTAAAACCCGGGGTGGAAGACGATTTTGCCATCAACGAAACCAGTGTGATTTCACAAGGTTTTGACAGCCTTTTCAGCGTAATCTCGCTGGTTGGATGGATCATTGGCGGTTTTTCGCTGCTGGTCGGCGGATTCGGCATTGCCAACATTATGTTTGTTTCGGTAAAGGAACGCACTGCGCAAATCGGGATTCAGAAAGCCATGGGTGCCAAAAGCTATTTTATTTTGCTGCAGTTTTTGTTCGAAGCGGTGTTTCTCTCCCTTTTCGGCGGGATTGTAGGTCTGCTGATTATTTTTGTAATCACCCTGGCCATTTCTGCCGCTTTTGACATGAATCTGATACTGACGGCAGGGAATATTATGCTTGGTATCAGTGTTTCAGCATTTATCGGGCTTGTGTCGGGTTTTATGCCAGCCTGGTCGGCTTCGCGCCTCGATCCGGTGGAAGCCATGCGATCGACCTTCTGATCGTGCCGGCTCCGGGATGCCGGCCTTGCCGGGTGGCAAAGGGTCAAAAGATCAATCTCCGAAATCACCTGTTTAAAGGTACATCCCCAACACCTGAACCCCGCAGCTGCGGGACTCCCCCGTCGAAGTAACGGGGCAAGCTGCTTCACTTCGTACCAGAACACCAAAACACCCGAACACCTGAACACCCGAACACCTGAACACCTGAACACCTGAACACCCGAACACCTGAACACCCGAACACATTAACACATCAACGATATGCTCAACGACCTTACCGCCAACAGTTGGATGGAATTGCAGGATTTGCTTTTCAGAGATGCATATGATCAGCGCCTGGGAAGATTTCGTTCCTCTTTTATTTTCAGGGGGTTGTCGGATGCGCGCTATGAGCTGAAAACAAGCCTGATGCGCCTTGAGGGGCCATACAGCGACCTGGAACGTCATCTGTTGCGCAACTTCAGAAAATACGCTCACCGGAATGCCTTACCGGGTGAATCGGTGTGGAACCTGATGGCCATTGCCCAGCACCACGGATTGCCCACCCGCCTGCTCGACTGGACGTACTCACCTTTTGTTGCCTTGCATTTTGCCACGGCCAATCTGCAAAAGTTCGACATCGACGGGGTAATCTGGTGTGTGAATTACGTTAAATCCAGCGAGTTTTTACCGGCTCCGCTACACACCACCATTATGGATGAAGGATCCAACGTGTTTACCCCGCAGATGCTTGATACACAATGTAACTCCTTAAAACAGCTGGATACACTGCACGAAAGGCGTTTTGTGATATTTCTGGAGCCTCCGTCGATGGACGAACGCATCGTAAACCAGCATGCACTTTTTTCGCTGATGTCAGGCTCCAGTCTGTTGATGAACCACTGGCTTGAGGACCATCCCGAACTTTTTTACCGCATCATTATCCCGGCTTCGCTTAAATGGGAAATACGCGACAAGCTCGATCAGGCCAATATCACCGAAAGGGTGCTCTTTCCGGGCCTCGATGGCCTCAGCAGCTGGCTGAAGCGGCAATATAGCCCGAAGGAATTATCGCAGGAATAGGATCAGTTCGGACAATAACTGCATTTTATCTTCAACCCATTGGTACCTAAGCCTGGCAGACTTATTATCCGGGCTTGTGAGAATATCCTTTAATTTTTCCTTCCATCTTTACTTCATAATCCCTAATTTTACCATTCGAAAAAAGAAAAAAATGCAGAAACGCTGGGTACTGAAAGCGCGGGGCAATCCCGTAAAGGTTGCCGCTTTGTCCGCTGAGCTTGGGATTGGTCCTGTACTGGCTGAGTTGCTGGTGCAGCGGGGGGTGAATACATTTGAAGAGGCGAAGGATTTTTTCAGGCCATCGCTCAGTCAATTGCATGATCCTTTCCTGATGAAGGATATGGACAAAGCCGTAGAGCGCATCGTAAAAGCCCTGGATAACAACGAGAAAATTCTTGTTTATGGTGATTATGATGTGGATGGTACTACTGCCGTATCGCTGGTTTATACCTTTTTGAAAGAAATGGGGCATGAAGCCCTCGATTTTTATATCCCCGACCGCTATTCTGAAGGCTATGGTATTTCATTTACGGGGGTTGATTTTGCACATGACAATAATTTCGGGCTGGTGATCGCCCTCGATTGCGGAATCAAAGCCATTGAAAAAATCCGCAAAGCCAATGAATATCAGGTTGATTTTATTATCTGCGACCATCACAGGCCCGACGATCATTTGCCCGATGCGGTGGCGGTACTCGATGCCAAGCGTCCCGACTGCGGTTATCCCTACAAGGAACTTTCGGGCTGCGGTGTGGGCTTCAAACTGATACAGGCACTTGCGCAACGCCGGAACATCGCATTTGAAAACCTTTACAAGTACCTCGATCTGGTGGTGGTAAGCATTGCTTCCGACATTGTGCCCATCACCGGCGAAAACCGGATTCTGGCCTATTACGGACTGAAGCTGATCAACAGCAACCCCCGGCCAGGCTTCGAAGCCATATTGAAGTTTTCAAATATCAACCGGAAGCCGGGTGCTGAAGCCAGGCCGTTGGAGGATCTGGTGAATAACGGCAATAACGTTGATGACACAGATTGTATTTTCACGCGGGAATTGACTATTTCGGATCTTGTATTCCTGCTTGGCCCCCGCATCAATGCGGCAGGACGCATCGAAAGCGGCCGCAATTCGGTAGAACTGCTGATTTGCAACAGCGCTGAGACTGCTGAAATTATCGGGCAACAGATCAATGATTTAAATACCACCCGCCGCGACCTCGACTCCACTACTACCGATATGGCCCTGGATGCCATAAAAAACGACCCCAAACTCCTGAAGGCGAAATCAACAGTGGTGTATCATCCCGAATGGCACAAAGGCGTAATTGGCATTGTAGCTTCGAGACTGATAGAGGTATACTACCGTCCTACCATTGTGCTTACCCATTCAAATGGACTGGTAACCGGTTCGGCACGATCGATCAAGGATTTTGATATCTATGATGCCATCGATGAATGCAGCAATCTGCTCGAACATTTCGGTGGTCACAAGTATGCAGCCGGACTTTCCCTGAAACCGGAAAAACTGGATGAATTCATCGAGAAATTTGAACAGGTGGTGAGCCGCGGCATTACTGAAGATATGCTATCTCCGGAAGTGGAAATTGACCTCAGGATCAACCTGAACGAGATAGGGCCGAAATTTTTCAAGGTGCTGAAGCAGTTTGCCCCTTTCGGACCGGGCAATATGTCGCCGGTATTCCAGACCGACGGAGTAATTGATAACGGATACGGCAGAATTGTGGGCAAGAATCACCTGAAACTGACCATCGGCCACCCGGAAATATCTTCATCGCCTTTCCCGGCAATTGCCTTTCAGCAGGGTGATCATTACCCTTACATCAGCCAGGGAAAACCCTTCTGTATCTGCTATCACATAGAGGAGAACGAATGGAATAACCAGAAATCAATTCAGCTGAATATCAAAGACATTAAAATTCCGGAAGCCGGGGAAGCCTGACCCCTTGTTAGCCGGTTGTTTCAGAAGTTCAAAAATGTTCTGACTACCAGGTAAATCCCAAAAATAACCAGCAATATCCCGACCGCGTGGTTGATCATAATCAGGAAGCGGGGCTTGAGGTAATGTTTTAAACGGCTGGCAACAACCACCTTGACCATGTCGGTGGCAAAAATGGTAAGCAGGGTTCCGCTGAAAAATGCTTCTATGGCGCTTGAATCGGCTTCATGGCTGCTGCTGACGGTTACCATTGCCGAAATCCAGAAGATCCATACAAAGGGATTGGCGAAATTCAGGAAAAAACCTTTGAAAATATAGGTGAGCGGCCCCGGCATTTTCACTTCCATCAGGCTGTTATCATCGGCAATATGAACTTTGCGCAAGAATGTCACAATACCGAAGGCTACCAGAATAGCTCCGCCTATTATTCCGAACATCAGATAGTTGCGTTGATTGCCAAACACCTGTAAGGCGCCCAGGTAGCAGAGTAAAACCAGGGCGAGGTCGCTCAGGAATATGCCGGCTGCAAGCAGTATGCCTCTGTAAAGCCCTCTGTGAATGCTGGTCTGAATCAACGAAAACATAGCCGGGCCAAGCATTATGGCCAGGGTGAGTCCCAGAATCATGCCTTCGAGAAAAGGGTGCATATTACCTGATGGATGCGATTGTTCTTACTTGCATATCATATATTAACCCGTTCCTGCAGCCGCTGTTTGATAACGGCCGTAATTTACGTCCTGCTCCGGTAGTTTTTGTCAAGAAATTCTTCCCAGTGAAGATGCTTTTCATTTTTTATAACTCTCGGAAACTTGTGCTGTCCGCCTTCTTTGCCCAGAATTTTCATGTAATCATAGAAAAGCTGCAATGGCACTACTTCAACCAGTACTTCGCGGATGGCGGCAATGCGCTCCACACGATAGTCATCGTTGAGGTCTTTCAGGTTCTGGTCAATACGGTCGCGGATGGCCTTTACGTCAAGGGATGAAAGATCGGTGGGTGTTCCCAGGTACCATTTATGGGCAAACATACTGTCATGTTTGATTCCGGCAACGGTAAACTCAGGAACGGGAATATTCATCTGCTCTTCGAGCAACTGTATTGCGCGGTTCATATTTTCCTGCGAAAGGTGTTCCCCGCAAAGGTTGAGAAAATGTTTGGTCCTGCCTGTAATCACAATTTCTGACAAGGCCTTGCTGGTGAACTTAATGGTGTCACCGATCAGGTATCTCCAGGCACCGGCGCAGGAGGAGAGCACCAGGGCATATTCTTTTCCTTCCTCAACCTGATCAATGGTAAGGGTTTCAGCATCAGGAAGGAAATGGCCTTCATGATCGAAGTTTTTATCGTTGAAAGGGATAAATTCGAAAAACAACCCGTTGTCAAGCACCAGTTGCATCGCATTGGTATTCGGGCGCGACTGATAGGCAATAAAACCCTCCGAAGCAAGATAGGTTTCAATGTAAGTGATTGGCCGGGCCAGCAGTTTTTCAAATGTCTTGGCGTAAGGGGCGAACGAAACACCGCCGTGAACGTAAATCGACAGGTTCGGCCAGACATCATGAATCGTTTTAACATTATAATGTTTAATGATCCTTTCCATCAATATCTGCAGCCATGCCGGAACGCCTACGATCACGCCGATGTCCCAGTTCTTTGCATTTTTCACGATCTCGTCGAGTTTGGTGGTCCAGTCGCGCTCCTTTGAGATGCGTTTACCAGGTTTATAGAAGTGCTGGAACCAGAAAGGGATGTTGCCGGCTGTAATTCCCGAAAGGTCCCCCTCGTAATAGGTGCCGTTAAACTGAAGGTGGGTACTTCCGCCGAGCATCAGGATACCGCGTTCGTAAAAATCGCGCGGGAAGTCGTACCTGGCCAGCGAAAAAATCTGCCTGATGCTGGTTTTCTTGATCGCCCTAAGCATATCCGCAGTTACAGGGATGTATTTGCTGGAAGCTTCGCTGGTTCCCGAACTCAGCGCAAAATATTTCACCTTGCCCGGCCAGCTTACAAACGCTTCACCGTTCAGTGTACGGTACCACCAGCGCTGGTGGATAGCATTGTAATCATGCAAGGGGACCTTTTGGCGGAATGCCTGAACGAAGTCCTTTTGCCTGAGCATATTGCCGAATTCGTAAGTTTCACCGAGCGCGGTGTACTGGGCCTCGCGAAGGAGCTTTCTTAATGTAGCCCTCTGTTGCTTTTCGGGCGATAAACGCCTTATTTTCTCAAGAGGTATCTTGCTGGGGAATTCTATCGCGCTCTTGATGATGGATCCAAGGATTGGCATATGACGGTTTCTTTATAAAACTGCGATTATCGGGATGTAAAATTAGTGTTTTTTTGATTTCTCATCAAATACGGCTGCAGGCCCGTAACACCAGGAAGTTAGATAATGCATCTGCATAATGGTTACAACCCGGATGCAGTAGGTAATTGTATCCGGATTTAACAGTGCCGGAATGCGTTCCGGTTCTTTACCGGTACAAGGAAGCTGAGATGGTTCCGGGAGTTGAAATTCGGGATTTTTGTTATAAATTTGAGAATATTTCATAAGTATTCCTGTCATGAACATAAAAAAAATAATTTCAGCCCTGCTGCGCCTTTTTGCCGGCATCCTGCTTGCCTTGCTGCTACTGATTGCAGGTTTTCTCACCTGGCAAACCATCCGGGAGTTCAGCCCCGGTGAAATGGTTCAGCTTCCTGTTGAAGGACATGCAGGCGTTGTTCCCGATACACTGACAATAACAACGTACAATATCGGCTATTGTGGCCTGGGCGCCGAAATGGACTTTTTTTATGAAGGCGGAAAGATGGCCCGGCCCGGCAGGGAACAATTATCGGAATATGAAGACGGCGTATTAAAAAGGCTGGAGACCTTTTCAGGACATGACTTTGTGCTGCTGCAGGAGGTGGATACATGTGCCAGACGGAGCTGGTATTCTAATCAGCTGAAGATGATCACGGATCATTTCAGCGATTTCGAAAACTTCTTTGCCATGAACTATAAGGCCTGGGTTCCCATGCCTGTTAATAATCCAATGGGGAAGGTCAGGGCAGGACTGGTCACCCTGTCGGGGCATACACCCGCCAGTGCGGTCCGGTTTGCATTTAAATCAGGCTACTCATGGCCCATGAGCCTGTTTATGCTAAAGCGTTGTTACCTGGTTACCAGGTATAATACGGGATTCGGGAACGAACTGGTACTTGTGAACACCCACAACTCGGCCTTCAGCGATGCAGCGGAGATCCGCAAAACCGAACTTGCCCAGCTCAGGGAACTGATGGAAACCGAATATACTAACGGAAATTTTGTACTGATAGGGGGCGACTGGAACCAGAATCCGGTGGGTTTTGACACCGCCCGGCTGCTGCCGCAATACCTGCCAAAACTAATCGAGCCTCCCATTCCTGATGATTTTCTGCCTGAAGGCTGGAAGTTTGCCTATGATCCCCTGCATAGTACCAACCGTGACGTGGACATCCCCTATACGGCAGGCAAAACCAAAACCACCCTGATTGATTTCTTTGTACTATCACCCAACATTGACATGCTGAAAGTTGAAACTACCGCCACCGGCTTCACCGAAGCCGACCACCAGCCGGTGACTATACGGATTGTACTGAAAAGCAATGACAAATGACTGTTCGGTGTAGTCTGCTACTACATCGAAATCCAATGTACGTTCGGCGTAGTCTGCGACTACGTCGAAAAACACCTTGATTTAATTTATTTGACAGCATCATTCACTATTACCTGAATCCGCGATAGTCATATTAATTTTAAAGTGCTTATAATATTGATACTAAAATCAATGACAACAGGATAAAAATTGATGATCAGTCCGGGTTGTATTACCTGACAATCCAGATTGTTGACTGGGTTGATATATTTTCCAGACAACGATACCGCGATATCTTTTTAGATAGCCTTCGTTATTGCCAGCAAGAAAAAGGTCTTCAGGTTTTTGCTTATGTAATTATGTCAAACCATGTTCATATGATCGTAAACAGTCAATCAGATAACCTGAGCGCCACCATAGGCGATTTGAAGAAATTCACTTCAAAGGCCATCATAAGATCGATCAAACATGATGTTGAAAGCAGGAAAGCCTGGATGCTTGATATTTTCAAGGAAAATGCCGGTAGTCACAAAAGAAACAAAGAATTTCAGATATGGACACACGAAAATCATGCAGTCGTTTTGTATACAAATAAGTTTATTGAAGAAAAACTGTTTTATATACATGAAAATCCTGTCAGGGCCGGCTTAGTTGAGAAAGCGGAAGACTATCTTTATTCCAGTGCACGAAATTATGCCGGACTTCCAGGCTTGTTGGATGTTGTTTTGTTGGCAGTTTCATGGAAAACATGTTGATGGTTATAAATGTTATTTGCATGTTTCCGACGTAGGTGTTAAGGATAGAATATAGATTGTCGACGTAGTCACTGACTTCGCCGAGCTTTTGGGGATTGTGCTGAAAAGCAATGATAAATGACTGTTCAGCGTAGTCTGCAACTACGTCGAAAACCATCTGTGAGAAATAAAGAAAATAACTTTTTCCTGCACCTGTCATTGCCTGCAAATGCATCGCAACATGCTTCACTTCTCGTTGGGGTCTTTCTCACCATTGGTAAGCTGCTCCAATTCTGTATTTATTTCGTCTTCCCATTTTTTAAGAGCCGCTTCATTTTCACCGTATTCTGCCTCCTCATAAAACCTTGTTTTAGCGTTTTCCAAATCCATATGATACCAATTGATTATTCTGAATAATTTCTTCCTGTTTCCAATTATTGGCTTCCATGAATTCAGATTGTTCTCTAACCTTTTTGCATAGAGTTGGGTTAAAGAAAAGAGCAACTTAATATGTTTTTCATTTTCGGTGGTTTTAAATGATTTCTTAACCTTCGAGATATCGCTATAAAAAACCGCCTGAGCTTTATAATTTTTACAAACTCCCGTCCAGTGTGACCATTTCCAGCTTACAAAAATTCTAGAGATAAACTCGTATGGGACTTCGCTTGATTCCGGCAGTTCTATCATAAAATTGTCCCACGTGATTTTCGTTTTATCCTCCCAGCTGATCGTTTTCCGGGCATCTTCTTTCAGTATGGGTTTTGAAGTTTCATTTATTTCAACGTAATAGTAATTAGCGATACACCTGTAACAGGCACTTCTGGGATAGGGGGGTGCATCTTCGCCCGGCTTTATTTCCAGAGTGATGTTTATAAGGTTGGCATTCAGATTACATGCATTGGTTTTTAATATATCCATGGCTGCCTCTTCCGAGCAAACTTTCCGGCGCATGTAAACGACTGGCTCATCCAGTGTTATGCTTCCCAGATATTGGGCATCGAGTCCGAAAAGGTCGCTTTTTTTCCGAATTTCAGGATTGCAGGTGGTATCTGCCGGGGCTGGAGCAGCGGATTGAAAATTTGTGCTGATTTTATGGGAGCAAGCGGTCAGCAAAGCGACGGACACCAGCAGTAACGGTTTTCTCATGGAAGTTGTGGATTATTTTATGAAGCGAATGTATGGAGAATATTGCTATGTTTTGGACGAGTGCATACCTTCCGGTCTGACGCACTTGTTATAAACCGTCGTCTGCGAACAGATCGGCGGCTATGCCGTCGGCCATAAGTTTGCCTTTATTGGTCAGGATATAAACTTCGTGGTCTTTCAGGATATGGCCTGAAGCCATGTATTTAGCGATGCCTTTCCGGAAATGATTCAGGTAATCTTTTCCGAACCGAAGTGCAATTTCGCTTTCCAGGCAGCCCCACATGGTTCGCAGTCCGGTCATTACATATTCATTGTATTGCTGACTTATTTCAAGGATTTCAATGTCATGCGGAATTTTTCCGCTTTCGATGGCCTGCAGGTATTCTCCGATTCCTGACATATTCCATTGCCTTGATCCTCCATTGAAAGAGTGCGCCGAGGGTCCCAGTCCCAGGTAGGGTTCGCCTTTCCAGTAGGCTGTATTATGCCTGGCATACCGGTCGGGTTTGCAGAAGTTGGAGATTTCGTAATGCAGGTATCCGGCATTTATCATGGCTTCCATCAGCAGTTCGAAATGCCGCACCGCCTGACCTTCCTCTACCGGGGCAATTTTCCCCTTGCGGATCATCACATCGAGGGCTGTGCGCGGTTCTACCGTGAGTGCATAAGCCGAAAGGTGCGGGATGTTTCTGCCGATGACCTTCTGCAGGTTGTCCAGCCAGGCCTCGTCGCTCAGCACCGGGAATCCGTAAATAAGGTCAATGGTGAGGTTTTCAAATCCGTTATCCTGCGCCAGGTCAATGCATTCCAGGGCTTTGCTTCCTGTGTGGATACGGTTCAGATAGCGCAGATCTTCATCGCGGAACGACTGAACGCCCATACTCAGGCGGTTGATGCCCAGGTTTTTCCATGCATTGAGATTAGTGTTGTTTACATCGTCGGGATTGGCTTCCAGGGTGATTTCCGCATCTCCTGAAAGGACAAAGTTCGCTGAAATTGCATCTATAATTCCGGAGAGGTAAGACTGATTGAACAAGGAAGGGGTCCCGCCCCCGAAGTAAACCGAGTTAATCATGGCTCCGTCGAGGTATCTTTTTTGTAAAGCGGCTTCGCGGGCGATGGCCGAAGCAACTTCGGGCATAAATTTCGTGGAAGCCACCGAGTAAAAGTTGCAATAGTGGCATTTCTGCCTGCAATAGGGGATATGGATGTAGATTCCTGCCAAGGGCTGATCGGTTTTAATGCGGTTTGATCCGGCGGGCTGGGAAATGCTTAGTTCCCGGCCACTACAGTAATCCCCAGCGGAATTACTTCAAAATTCATGGGTGTATGCCCGAGCGATTCGCCGTCGGTTTCGAGGAACATGGGTTGATCCGATTCTATTTCTACCTTTACTCCCCTGAAGGTCTTTACCTGGGGAAGTTTCAGAAAAGAGCCATCGTAAAGTTTTTTCACGCTGCGGATAACCAGCAGTCTGCTCACTCGGGTGATTACGGTTACATCGAAGAGGCCGTCATCGGGGATGGCATTAGGGGCCTGCATCATCCCTCCTCCGTTGAAACGGCAGATGGCGACACTCATGGTGAAAACGCCCGCTTTCAGTTCCTGTCCGTCGACCTTTACCCTGGCATAAGTCGCTTTATAACTGATCAGGCTGGTAAAGAGGCTGATCAGGTACGAGAAGGGGCCGCTTTTGCCTTCCTGCTTCACCTTGTTGGTGCGTTTTGCCACCATGGCATCGAATCCGAGCCCGGCCATGTTGATGAAATGCCGCTGCTTCTGAAGGTCCTTGCTGTGATAGCTTACCTTGCCCACATCCTGGAGTCTGGTATTTTCGCGTGCAATCACATCAATGGCACCCTTATAATCCAGGGGAATGTTGAATGACCGGCCCCAGTCATTTCCGGTTCCCACCGGGATCATAGCCAGGGTGATCTCGGCTGGCGGCAAACGTTTCTGGGTATAGATGCCGTTCACCACCTCATTCAGGGTGCCATCGCCACCAACCACGATAATCTTTCTGAATCCGGCTTCGATGTGTTTCCTGGCAAGCCTTACCGCGTGGTTAGGGTGCTCTGTGAAAACATTGGTAAATCTTATGCCTGCATCGTTCATCAGCCGTGCTATCTCAAGCCAGTCCTTTTCTCCCTTGCGCCGCCCGGCATTGGGATTGACAATGACAAACCATTCACCGTCCTTGTGCATACCTTTCGTTCTATAAAGTTATGGGTTAACCATTGAATCGAGTTTTTGTTTTACCTGCATCGGGCTGATATTCAGCATGCATTGGCAGGGGCCTGTTTTCCGGCATTGGCTGCATTCTTTATCTGCAACGAGGTAACCAGCTCTTTTCCCCAGTGGAGCCCAGCGTCCGGGATGCATAGGCCGGATGGGTGGATAAATACCCAGCGCCACCTTACCCAAAGCAGCGGCCAGGTGCAAAGGACCTGTGCTGGCTGCGATCAGGCCGTCAGCTGTATTGATGAACGAAATCATTTCATCCAGACTCATTTTTCCTGTAATATCGGTCACCTCACCGGCCATTTCAAAAAAGCCTTCTTCTTTCAGCATGGCGCCTTCAGCCGCGGTTCCGGTGACGAAAACCTTATAATCAGAAACAGGGAGTATCGTCGACAGCTTTGCGAAATTGGGGCTTCCCCACTCACGGGCACTTCCTTTCGATTTCGGATGCAGAATCAAATTGAACCGATTCAGGTCTATCAGTCTTTCAAGGGAATCCGGGAGGCTTTTTATCCGGCTCATTCCGAAAAGGCCCGGAATGTCTTCCGTCGGAATCATGGATGCAGGAAGCAGGCCGGAAGCCAATCTGATGTTTAGCATTGCTTCGTGCAGGGGGGAGTTTTTTCTCGAAAGCCTTACCAGCCTGTTGCAGGTGGTGTAATGGTAAAGCCGTCCTGTGGATCCCATCCGTTCAGGAATACCGGCCCGTTTCGCCAGATGTGCAATTTCCTTTACAGGAAATACATGCAGGATAAGTCCGGCCTGCAGGTTGTGCAAAAATTTAACCTGTTCAGGAAACGGCAATGAAGATACCTCTTTCCAGTCGATAAATTCATCTGCATGTTGGCAGGCTTCCACTACCGCACGGGTATAGGACTGGCCAAGAAATACAATGCTTGTTCCGGGATAGTATTTCTTGAGCAGGCCGGCCAGTGGCAAGGTCAGCACTACGTCGCCTATGCTGTCGGTGCGGCTGATGATGATCTTCCGGTAATTGCGCTGTCTGCTCAAACCTGTTTGTTTTTCGACTGCTGAAGCTGTCTTATTTTCCTGTATTTCAGATAGGTTGCATAGGCGCTGATGCGTGAGATTGTAAAGCCTGCCTTGCCATCAAGAATACCGAGTTTAATAAAATAGTCGCGCAGGAATTTTACGACTGGACTTATTATCATTACCAGCCAGGGGGCACGCTTTCCGTTATTGAATTGTGTTCTTGCCAGGATGGTGGTGAAGTACTCCACCTGTCTGTAGTGATCCTTGAGGGAATAATAGCTGTAATGAAGGATGTTTCCTTCCAGTTGTGCAGTGGTTGCATCTTTATCGGTGAGTTCGAACCTGTCGTGGGGGTTTTCGCCTCCCCAGCGCCCTTTGCGGGAGTCCCACAACCTGAGTTTACGGTCGGGATACCAGCCGCAATGATAAATCCACTTTCCGCAATAGTTGGTCAGGCGGTTCATGGTGTATCCGTCATGTTTCCAGTCTTCTTTAACCTTTCGTATGGATTCTGTCAGGGTTTCATCCAGGGCTTCATCCGCATCAAGGGAAAGTATATGTGGATAGAGGGCATGATTTATCACCCTGTTTTTTTGTTCAATATGGCCGTCGAACTTGTGTTGGACAAATCTTGCCCCGTGGGCTTTGCAGATATCTTCCGTTTTGTCGGTTGAAAAAGAATCAAGTACAACTATATCATCAGCAATGCCGCGTAACGATTCAAGGCAGCGTCCTATGTTGCGTTCTTCATTGTATGTAATAATCACTACCGATAGACTGATCATGCGCTGTTGCGGCTAAGGCATTTAATAGTTACTGTTGAATACTTTACAGGCATTTGCCTGCCGGAATAACCGGCTTTTTAATAGAACCGGATCAAACAATTCTGCCGGAATGCTTTATCGTTCCCTGCAAATATAGTCCGGCTCAGAGAAATTGCGAATTATTTCAGGCTTTTTCTTTCGAATAGCCAATTGTCCGCATCATTTGGGCATTCATAATCTCCGCTAAATCAACTTCTTTCGCCATTTTCCTGATTTCAGGTAGAAGAATGAAAGCAATGAAAGCACCATGAAATAAATATATTCGCTGGTCCATACCAGTTCTATCTCAAGTTTCATCCGCACTGCAAGCACCCATGCTACAATCAGGTAAACGGCAATGGTAATGAATTCTATCATCAGGGCGGTAGCTGTATTGGCAGTTCCGCTGACACCGTTGAACAGGATGCTGGAGAATGAAAACAACAGGAGGGCTGACATGACTACGTAAAATGACGGGATGGTCTGACTGATCAGTTCCGGGTCGGAGGTGTAAACAGATATCAGAATCCGGGGAATGAATGCAGAAACCAGCACTACACTTCCGATCAGCAAAAAGTTCATGAGGGCAACTTTTTTGATCAGGGGAATCACATAGTCGGGCTTGCCCTGGCCTATTACGTTGCTGACCAGCGAGTTGGTTGTTGATCCGAAGGCAAAAACCGGGATCATAAGCACAATGTATGCACTCCGGATAATATTTGAAATAGCCAGCGGGCGTTCCCCCATCTTCTCAATGATCATAAAGAATACGAACCACCCGGCAAGGGAGAGGAAATACTGCAGCATGACAAATACGGATATTTCGAGGGTGGTGCGGACCACTTTCCAGTCGAACCGTCCAAACCGGAAGAGATTGAACTGATGCAGGTTTATCCGGCGGAACGTATAGGTAAAGAAAAAGATTGCAGAAGCAAGTTCTGCAATTATTGAAGCAATGGCTGCGCCTTTGATGCCCATGGCCGGAAAACCGAGATAGCCGAATATCAGAACATAATCAAGAAATACATTAACCCCTGCCATAATAAGGGCATTGTATGTAAGCACTCGGGTATTGGTTGTTCCTATATAAAAAGAGCGCAGCAGTACGTTTGCAAAGGCAAAAAACAGGCCGTAGATCCGGTATTGCAGGAAGTCTAGACTGGCGTGGTAGACTGCGTCGGAAGCAATCATCGGCCGCAGCATATACGGAGAGAAAAATTTGATGATCAGGAAAAGCAGAAGTCCGAGAAAAGTCAGGAAATACAGACTGTTGTCAGTAATCCTTCCGATATCGGCATAGTTTTTTTCTCCGTTACGGCGGGCAATAAGAATCTGCGCCCCTATGCCAAAGCCGAATCCCAGCATGAAGAGCGAGATATAGAAAAGGCCGGCAAGCGCTGCAGCGCCCAGTTCCACTTCTCCAACCCGTCCAAGGAAAGCCGTATCGGTAACATTTACCACATTCTGGGCAACCAGGCTCAGTATGATGGGAAGTGAGATATCCCATATTTTCCGGTACGAAGGCAGGCGTTGGCTCATTTGTGGCTGCAAAGATACAGTAAAACAGCCATTATTGATAGCGGTCTGGAATAGATGATCGGTCAGTTTTAGAAGAGATCATTCCTGAAAGGGAGCCTTCACAATGCTATTTTTTCCAGAAAGAGGCAGAGAAAAGAATCAGTACCGTAAAAAGTTCGAGGCGGCCCAGCAACATCAGAAAGGCGAGCACCCACTTGCCGGCCATGGGGACAGTACTGTAATTCAGCACAGGGCCAACTGTACCAAGGCCGGGACCAATGTTTCCAAGACAGGCAGCAACTGAACCAATTGCAGATTCGAATTCCATTCCCATGGCTGACATCACCAGAGAGCCGAAGGCAAAAATGATAATATAGATCAGGAAGAACGCCAGTACATTAAATATAATCTGTTGTGAGATGGATTTGCCGTTCAGGCGCACGGGTAATATAGCCTGCGGATGCACAATGCGCTTAAGCTCCATCCTGCTGTTTTTGAAAAGCAGGATGATTCTCACAATTTTAATTCCTCCACCGGTGGATCCCGCGCAACCTCCGGTAAACATCAGCATGAAAAGCAGCAGCCAGGTGAAAAATGGCCAGACAAGGTAGTCGCTGGTAATATAGCCGGTGGTGGTAACAATGGATACCACCTGAAAAAGGGCGTGGCGGAAAGCTATTCCCGGCTCCTGGTGCTGGGTGTAAAAAAGTGCTGCTGCGATGGTTACCGTTGCTGCAATCAGCAGCAGGGTATACGACCGGAGTTCTTCATTGCGGAATACCCTTTGAAACTGTCGTTTGATGAAAAAATAATGAAGGGTAAAAGAGATACCTGCAAGGTACATGAAGACGATTATGACATATTGGATGTAAGGAGAAAATCCTGCAATGGAATCATTGCGGGTTGAAAATCCTCCGGTTGCCATCGTGCCAAAGGCATGGCAAAGGCTCTCGAATAAATTCATCCCGCCCATCATCAGCAATATGGTTTGTAGTAGTGTAAGTACCACATAAATGATCCACAGGCGTTTGGCTGTTTGTGTAATGCGCGGGTGGAGTTTGTCGGGTGTAAGACCAGGCACCTCTGCCACGAAGAGCTGCATCCCGCCAATACCCAAAATGGGAAGGATGGCGAGAGATAAAACAATGATTCCCATGCCACCTATCCAGTGAGTCATGCTTCGCCAGTAGAGAATGCCTTTGGGAAGGGCTTCTATGTCGGTGAAGATGGTTGCCCCGGTAGTGGTAAATCCTGACATGGTCTCGAAAAACGCGTCGGTATAGCTGGTGGTAATTCCACTCAGGATAAAGGGGATGGCTCCGAAAAACGAAATGATTACCCAGGTAAGGGATACGACAATATAACCTTCGCGCTTTCCGATGGAGTTCTGGTCGAGCTTTTTGTTGAAAGTCCAGAGTATAAGTCCCACCAGCCCTATTCCGCTGCCTGAAACCAGCAATGGCAGAAAATCGTGTGCGGGATCAAACAAACGGAGGTGGTCAAGGCAGTCAGGATCATACCAGGCCGAAAATCCCAGACTGCTGAGCATAAACAATCCTTCGATCACCATCAGTAATCCGGTGATCTTCATGATGGCATTCAGGTTGATCCTGCTTTTGGCGGCCATGGCAGATTATGGTTGTTTAATCAGGCTGAACGATATATATAAAACTAATTAAACAGGGCCTGGGCTTTGCTGATGGCCTCAGGAAGGGCAAATATCACCACCTTGTCGCCTTCCTGTATCTGGAAGTCGCCTACCGCGATGAAACTCTGCATCCCCCTAACGATTCCGCCGATGATGCACCCTTTAGGGATGTCGATTTTTTTGATGGGCCGGCGGGTGACATAGGCTCCTGGCTTCACCACAAACTCAAGCACTTCAGCGTCGATACCACTGAGGCACTTGATGCTTGTAACCTCGGCATCCATGGTAAAGCGTACGATGTAAGAAGCCGTGATCAGCTTTTTGTTGATGATGGTTTCTATGCCGATGCTCTGCGATATGCCGATGTAGTCGATGTTCTCCACCAGCGGGATCACGCGTTTCACACCGAAGCGCTGGGCCAGCAGGCAGGTAAGGATGTTGGTCTCATAGTCGTTGGTCACCGCGATAAAGGCGTCCATATTACGGATACCTTCATCTTCGAGCAGGTCGATGTCGCGCGCATCTGCATTGATGATCAGGGTATGTTCCAGCTGGTCGATCAGGTTCAGGCAGCGTTCCTTGTCGATTTCGATCAGTTTCACATTCATGTCGCGTTCGATGCGGCGCGCGGTTTTCCGGCCGATGCGGCCCCCGCCGACAATCATCACATTGCGGATCTCCTGTTTTTCCTTGCCTCCGAGCTTCAGAAGCGAATCAACACCATCGGGCTTTGTGATTACATAGGCCAGGTCATTTAGTTTAAATACATCATCCCCTTTCGGGATAATGGTTTTATTATTCCGGTGTATGGCAATAGCCCTGAAATCGAGGCGGGGGTTTTCATGGGCAACCTGATTGAGGGTTTTATTGAGCACAAGGGCTTTTTCATCAAGTTTAATCAGGAATAGGGAGAGCCGGCCTTCGGAGAAATCAAAAATCTCGGTGGCTGCCGTCTGGCTGAGGAGTTTTACAATTTCCTTGGCGGCAATCCGTTCGGGACACACCATGGCATCTATCCCCAGTGAGCGCATGATTTCACGGTTCTCAATAGTCAGATATTCCGTGTTGTTGATGCGGGCAATCGTCCGGCGGGCACCCAGTTTTTTGCCCAGCACACAGGTGGTGATGTTGATTTTTTCGTCGTGAACCACCGAAATCAACAGGTCGGCACGGCGCACATTGGCCTGCTCCAGCACACTGATGGATGTGGAATCCCCGGTGATGGTCATCAGGTCGGTATGCGTTTCTATCATCTTCAGCAGCTCCTGATGCGGATCTACGATGGTGATGTTATGGTTTTCGCCGGAAAGCATTTTGGCCAGGTGAAACCCGACTTCCCCGTCTCCGGCTATGATAATGTTCATTGCTGTTTATGATTGGAAATTAACCCGCAAATGTACTACATTTCGATGCTTAATGGTAAAATTGTTACTGCTAATCGCTAAACCTTGATTCAACACACAGCACCCAATTTTTGTACCCCTCCCATAAATCATTGATTATTCCCTGCAGGGTCCGTTATGCCCGACCTCAATATTGTCCGGGAATTGAACTGTTCATGAGAAGCCGGTGAAAAGCCTCTTGTTTTTATTATAGAAATCATGACTTCCTGACATTACTTTATTATCGATGCGTTCAAGCAGCAGATTAACAACCTGATATTGATTTTTTCATTCTCGGTTATTTGTCAGTTTTGCCTGATGATTAAGGTTTTTATTTAAGGATGCGGATGAAATAAAAAAAATGAGGCATTTTCTCCTTTATTGATAGGGGTAAACACAGTTTTGATTGTCTTTTACATAGAGTAAGCATAATAAGATAGCAAAAGTTTGTAGTTTTTTGCTATTACCGGGTTTCCAGTTATTTGAAAACCATGGTATTATAAGGTGAAGGTTTTCGCATACTGTATTTTTTCCCGGGCATAATAATATTAAATAATGATTATGGCTGGGATAAATGGTTGTAATATTAATAATACATGATTATTTATGAGAACAATAATTCTGATGACCGGGTTTATCGTTACCTTGTGTTTTAATTTAAACGCTCAATCTTTTGTTTTTAACAAAATTTATCATTTCGGGCCCGAGGCAGATCATGAAAAAGCCCAGAGCATTATAGAAACTGAAAAAGGTTTCATCATAGCGGGAGATGTTGATTCATATATCATCCCATATACCGGGAATAAACTGTTGCTATATGAAATTGATAAAGAAGGAAACCTGATCTGGAGCAGGCAGTTCTATAATGCTGATTATGACAGGTTCTCCTCCGGGTGTAATCTTTTCCGGGTTAATGATTCCTTGTACGATTGGTTTGTTGTTCAATCTGAAATTTCTCAACAGTATATTAGGCGACCTTTGCTGATCAGGTTTAATTCCACAGGTCAGGTTCTGTTTACAAAAGTACTGTATGATGCTGCTTTATCCGATTCAGCAAGCCTCACACCTCTCAAAGCATATAAAACCAGGGATAACGGATATCTGCTGGTTTGTGATGTTTTCCCGTTTGCCAGACGTTTGATGAAGTTCAGGGAAGATCTTTCCATGGAATGGATGAAAGATATAAGTTCTAATAATGATTTTATTAATGTTTCCAGTATTATTGAACTTGAAAACGGAGATTTTTTCCTGAGTTACAGCAGATCAAACAATAATGCCAGAATGACCAGGTTTGCCAGGCTAAGCGCTGCAGGAACCATTACATGGTCGACCACTGTATTCAATTATGATAACACAAGAATGATTTATGAACTGGCACTGCTGGAAGATTCTACGCTGCTTTCAATTGGTACTCAGGGCGGGAAGTTGCAGGCTTCAAAGTTTACTATGGAAGGGCAGATACTCTGGAGTAAAACACTTGGTGATGTCCTATACTATCCCAGAGTTAATGGGTTATTCAGACTGAGTGACGGCAGTTTTAAATTCTTTGGAAGCGCGGGACTTGACAATGAAGGCTTTATTTTTAAAATTACCGCTGATGCAGATAGCATTTACTACCGGCCGGGTATTATGTACAGAGGGCCGGGAGCGCATATGGCCTTTGTGAATAATGGTATTCTGACACCGGATGAGAACATTGTTTTTTGTGGCAGTATTGTGATGGAAGATCCGGAGAATGACTGGCCTGACAGGGCATGGGTGGTTAAAACAGATTTGTATGGGTGTGATGTCCCGGGCTGTGATTCAACGGGAGTGACCATCATGGATGCGACAAATTCTCAGATTAATTGTAAAGGGGGCCAAAATTTTATCGGAGTAAATGCACTTGGTTTGAATCTGCAGTACCAATGGCAAATATTGCAGGATAGCTTGTGGATTTCTCTGGAAAATAATGATATCTATAGTAATTGCCAGTCGGATACTTTAAGGATCAATAATACGATTATTAATGATGGGGAAGAATTATACAGATGTATTGTCTGGAATGAGTGGTATGCACAATTCACCCAGGAGATCTGTATAAATTATATTTCAACGCCGGAAATTATACAGCATCCTCAAAGTCAATTTGTTGAAGAAGATAGTCAAGCCTTGCTTTCGATCGTGGCAACTTCAGGTGAAGAGCAAGAGGTTCAATGGTTTTTCAACGGGACTGCGCTTATAGGATGTAATACCACGACTCTTGAAATTTTCCCGGTTACTCCGGCTGATACAGGCGTTTATCAATGCAGGATCTGGAATTATTGCGGTGAAAAATTATCGTTGCCTGCCTATGTAAAAATAATTCCAAACTCTCTTGAAGAATCGACCGGATTATTAAAGATGATGATAGTCCCGAACCCAATAAAGGATGAATTCCGTATTTTAAACTCAACTGGGAGAACTTTGGTTGAAATATTTGACTTAACCGGCAGGTTGGTACATACGGCTGTCTCAGCAAATGGTTATTTTTATTTGCCGGTTGATATACTAACCGGGATCTATTTATTCAGAACAATCACTCAGAATGGGGTATTCTTTAACAAAGTCAAAGTGATTGATTAGTGCAATTGAAAAGTGACCTGATAAATCAACAGGAATCCATCAGAGTTTATTTCTTATGAATTTGGAATCAACATCAAGGGGATCAATCAAATAGTCAAACCCCTGGAAATTGAAGGAATTGAAATATTGTAACTAATCAGTTTGCCAAAAACACTACGTTATTAACAATTTCGGTGCTTT
>VSSQ01000145.1_pt1 | contig 94452 bp, 76 predicted proteins | sample 4763081 | NCBI WGS metagenome assembly VSSQ01 (sample SAMN12137344, study PRJNA551015) | bioreactor metagenome | isolation source: SDC9 anaerobic chlorinated ethene degrading culture | place: USA: Knoxville, Tennesee | collected 2015-01-01
CTTAAAAAGGGAACTTCTGTCCTTTAAAAAATAAATAATATATATTATTAGAAGTCCCCAATTGATAATAGGAAGAGAATTTCTTTATTCAATTAAAATTTAAATATCAAGTAAATGAAAACGTACATCATTAGTTTATTTATAATAGCAGCAATGCTGCTTACCGGATGTAATTCGGAAAAAAAGCAAGATAATTCATCAAAAGACCCTCATGAACATGTTGAAGGAGATGGACACGACCATTCAAATGAAGATGAACATGACCATTCTGAAAATGACGGACATGATCATGAGGGTGAAAAGTTAAAAGAAGAAGGCGGGCATGCAGATGAAATCCTTTTTACCAAAGAACAGGCTAAAGCCGTAGGATTAACCTTAGAAACAGTCTCACTCGGAACGTTTCAACAAGTAATAAAAACAAGCGGACAGATACAAGCATCTCAGGGAGATGAAGCTACAATCGTGGCAACATCAAACGGCATCGTATCATTTGCAAATCCTTCAATAACAGAAGGGGCGGCAGTACGAGCAGGTGAAGCGATTGTAACTGTTTCTGCAAAGAACATACAGGATGGTGATCCAGCTGTAAAAGCAAGAATTGAATACGAAACAGCTCAGAGAGAATTTCAACGTGCAGAAGGACTTGTTAAAGAACAGATTATTTCGACTAAAGAGTTCGAGCAAATCCGTCTTCGTTATGAAACAGCAAAAGCAGTTTACGGAGCGCAGGCTTCCAATATATCAGCAAGCGGAGTACGTGTAACTTCCCCAATAGGTGGATTTATTAAAGCCAGATTGGTTAGTCAGGGTGAATATGTTTCGGTTGGTCAACCTATCGTTACTGTTTCTCAAAACAGACGTTTACAACTAAGAGCCGAAGTAACTGAAAACTATTACAAAAGTTTGAAAAGTATAAGTAGTGCAAACTTCAAACCATCGTATGACAATACGGTTTATAAGCTATCGGATCTGAACGGTCGTTTACTATCTTTCGGAAAAGCATCAGGAGTATCCTCTTTCATACCAGTTACGTTTGAATTTGATAATATAGGCGATATTATACCCGGTTCTTTTACCGAAGTATTCCTCCTTTCAACTCCACAGAGCAATGTGATTTCAGTACCCGTATCATCCATTACCGAAGAACAGGGTTTATTCTTTGTTTATATACAGCTGGATGAAGAAGGTTATAAAAAACAAGAAGTTACATTAGGTCAAAACAACGGAGACAGATTACAAATCCTTTCGGGATTAAAGGTCGGAGACAAAGTTGTCACCAAAGGTGTATATCAGGTTAAGCTGGCATCCATTTCATCAGTAATGCCTGAAGGTCACAATCATTAATCTTTAACTCGAAGTGTTATGTTGAATAAAATAATAAAATTTTCCCTCAACAACCGCATGGTTGTTCTGGTAGGAGCATTACTGCTCATGATGGCGGGAACCTATACCGCCACCAATATGGATGTGGATGTATTTCCCGATTTGAACGCCCCCACCGTTGTGGTGATGACTGAAGCCAAAGGAATGGCACCCGAAGAAGTAGAACGATTAGTTACATTTCCCGTAGAAACAGCGTTAAACGGAGCAACTGATGTACGCCGCGTTCGCTCATCATCAACAACAGGTTTTTCCATTGTATGGGTCGAATTTAACTGGGGAACGGATATTTACCAAGCAAGACAAATTGTATCCGAAAAACTAACCGTCGTAAAAGATGCTTTGCCGTCCAATGTCGGGAATCCCACATTAGGCCCACAATCATCTATTTTAGGTGAGTTGATGATTGTCGGACTGACTGCCGACACCACTTCCTTGCAAGAACTGCGGACGTTGGCCGACTGGACAATACGTCCCCGTTTGCTTTCCACAGGCGGCGTAGCACAAGTTACGGTTATAGGCGGCGAAATCAAAGAATATCAAATCCTGCTTAGCCCTGAAAAAATGAAACACTACGGCATAGGTTTGGATGAAGTGATAAACGTAGTCAAAGAAATGAATCAGAATGCCGCCGGTGGTGTGCTGTATGAACATGGAAACGAATATATCATTCGTGGTGTCCTTTCCACAAACAAATTGGAAGCTTTGGGCAAAGCCGTTGTGAAAACGATAAACGACATCCCTATTCTTCTCGAAAATGTTGCAGACGTTACTATTGGAAACAAAGCACCTAAATTGGGTTTAGCCGCCAATCACGGAAACCCCGCTGTTTTAATAACCATTACCAAACAGCCTGCCACAAGCACAATCGACCTGACTGAAAAATTAGATTTATCGCTTGCCGACCTGCAAAAAACGCTTCCGCCGGACGTAAAAGTATCAACCGATATTTTCCGTCAAGCCCGCTTTATTGATAATTCCATCAACAACGTACAAAAGTCCATGTATGAAGGAGGAATCTTTGTAGTAATTATTCTATTCATCTTTTTGATGAATGTCAGGACAACCCTGATTTCGTTGGTTACCATTCCGCTTTCATTGGTTGCTTCTATTTTAGTTCTGAAATTTATGGGGCTAACCATCAACACCATGAGCTTGGGAGGTATGGCTATTGCCATCGGTTCGTTGGTGGACGATGCCATTGTGGACGTGGAAAACGTATTCAAACGATTGCGGGAAAATCGACAAAAACCGAAAGAGGAACAAAGAACCGTTATGACCGTGGTATTTGAAGCATCGAAAGAAGTGCGTATGCCAATCCTAAATTCCACGCTTATCATCATAGCAAGTTTTGTCCCGCTGTTCTTCCTTTCAGGCATGGAAGGACGTATGCTTGCACCTCTGGGAATTTCGTTTATCGTGGCACTGGTTGCATCAACCGTTGTTGCCCTTACGTTAACCCCCGTATTGTGTAGCTATCTGTTGGGAAAACCCAAGAAAAACGATAAGCCTGAAAGAGAACCGTACATTGTAAGAAAACTAAAAAGCGTGTACGAAAAAGCATTAAGATGGACACTGAATAATAAAAAATGGGTACTCGGAGGTACAGGCGTAGTGTTAGTGGCAACCATTGCCATTTTCTTCACGCTTGGACGCAGCTTCCTTCCCTCATTCAATGAAGGTTCATTTACAATCAACATAAGTACGCTTCCGGGCATTTCTATCGAAGAATCGGATAAAATGGGTGTGATTGCTGAAAACATTCTTCTCTCTATACCCGAAGTTCAAACCGTTGGTCGTAAAACAGGACGCGCCGAATTGGATGAGCATGCTTTAGGTGTAAACGTATCGGAAATCGAAGCACCCTTCATTTTGGACAAACGCTCGAAAGACGAAGTGTTGGCTGAAATTCGGGAAAAGATGAAAGTGTTACCCGGTGTAAATATCGAAATCGGACAACCCATTTCTCACCGTATAGACGCAATGTTGTCTGGAACGAGAGCAAACATTGCAATTAAACTGTTTGGAACAGACCTTAATAAAATGTTTGCGTTAGGAAATGAGATTAAAGAATCTATTCAGAATGTGGAAGGTGTTGCCGATTTGAACGTAGAGCAACAGGTAGAGCGTCCGCAGCTTAAAATAGAACCTAAACGAGAGTTGTTAGCCAAGTATGGTATTTCATTACCTGAATTTGCGGAGATTATAAATGTAATGTTGGCAGGAGAAGTTGTATCACAAGTTTACGAAGGGAATAAGGCGTTCGACCTTACGTTGAAAGTGAACGACAACAGCCGTGAAACAGCCGACAGAATCAAAAACCTGATAGTAGATGCCAACGGAAGAAAAATACCCCTGGGAAATATAGCAGAAATCACATCGTCCACAGGCCCCAATACCATCAACAGGGAAAACGTGGTGCGTAAAATTGTTATTTCCACCAACGTTGCCGGAAGAGATTTAAGGGGTGTTGTGAACGACATTCAGAAAAAAATAGATGCCGAAATCCAACTGCCCGAAGGATATCATATTGAATATGGTGGACAGTTTGAGAGCGAGCAAGCTGCTTCACGTATCCTGCTTATCACGTCCATATTTTCTATTTTAGTTATTTTTCTGCTACTATTCAACCAGTTCAGAAGCGTAACCCAGTCGGCTGTTATCTTACTGAACCTGCCTTTGGCACTTATCGGTGGTGTATTCACTATCTTTTTCACAGGCGGTATCATCAGTATTCCCGCTATTATCGGATTTATTTCCCTTTTTGGCATCGCCACACGAAACGGAATGTTGCTTATATCGCGCTACAACGATTTGCAAAACGAAGGATTATCAGCCATAGACAGCGTTATACACGGTTCGTTAGACCGTTTAAACCCTATTCTAATGACTGCGATATCATCAGGCCTTGCACTGATACCCCTTGCATTGGGCGGCGCCCTGCCAGGCAATGAAATACAAAGCCCGATGGCAAAAGTAATCCTTGGCGGGTTGATGACCTCAACATTGCTCAACGGTTTTATAATCCCGATTATGTACCTTCTCATGAACAAAAAAATCGTATCGGAAGTAATAACAGATGATGAAGTAACAGAATAAAAGAACAACGATGAAAACAATATTCATAAGCATATTGGCTGTATTTGCGAGCATCTCGCTATACGCCCAAAACAATGTCAACAGCGTGTTGACAACCATAGAAGAAAACAATACAACCCTCAAAGCGCTTCGTGAAACTGCCGAAGCGCAAAAGTTAGGGAACAGAACGGGTATCTACCTTGCCAATCCCGAAGTAGGCTTCAACTACCTATGGGGCAAACCCGGCGACATCGGCAACCGTACAGATATCAATGTGAAGCAGGTGTTCGATATTCCCACGATTACAGGAATGAAAAGCAAAGTAGCCAACGAACAAAATAATCTGATAGAGTGGCAATACAAATCCGACCGGATGAATATCCTGTTGGAAGCAAAGCAATATTGCATCGAACTGATTTATTACAACGCCCTGAAACAAGAATTAGATATTCGGCTCAAACATGCCGAAACCATTGCAAAAGGGTATAAAGACAGATTGGATAGAGGCGATGCCAATCAATTGGAATACAACAAAGTTCAGTTGAACCTTGCAGCCGTTCAAGGCGAAATATCCCGCGTTGAAGTAGAACAAAATGCACTGCTATCGCAACTCAAAAGGTTGAATGGAGGGACAAGCGTTACATTCGAAGACAACCGCTACAGTGAAATTTCGCTTCCTCTCGATTTTGACCAATGGTTTGCGCAAGCCGCACAAAAAAATCCCGTTTTAGCATACGTCGAACAGGAAATAGAACTCAGCAAAAGGCAAGTATCATTGAGCAAAGCAATGGGATTGCCGACTTTTTCGGCAGGTTATATGAGCGAAAAAGTAGTTGGGCAACAATTCCAAGGGCTGACCCTTGGAATTTCCATTCCCTTGTGGGAAAATAAAAATCGCGTGAAGCAGGCAAAAGCGGCGGTCAGCGCTGCCGAAACCCGTCAGACGGATAGCAAACAGCAGTTTTACAGCCAACTTCAAATCCTGTATAATCGAACCTATGGATTGAAAAATACAGCCGATAAGTATCGTAAATCGCTACTTACGCTCAATAGTACGGACTTACTGGGAAAAGCGCTCAATGCAGGCGAAATTTCCTTGTTAGACTATATTGTTGAAATCGGATTGTACTATAACACCATCACTCAGGCATTAGAAGCCGAACGAGATTATCAAAAGGCTTTTGCCGAATTGTCGGCAGTAGAACTTTAGGATGGAACGCAATGAAAAAGCGCAAAAATAATAGGCAACATAAAACAATAAGCCCAAAAATGAAAAACCGGATTACCGGAATAAGCATTGGCATAAGTGCCATAATTGGCTTTTGTTTTTGGCTGTTCATCACAAGATGCGATGATAAAAGTTGTTTGTTTCATTACGTCCCCGCAGCCGAAATTTTCATTTCCGTGTTTGCAGGATGGACGTTACCGGTAGCCTTCTTAAATCTTAAAACGAAGTAAAATATAGAAATATGAGTAATTGCAGCAGTGACGGTTGTTCAACCGTCCAAAGTAAAGACAAAAGTCCTTCACAAGCGAAGGCATACATGCGTCCGGGCATTTCTTTCGTCATGCTCATGGCCGGTATCATTGCTTCGGCAATGCAAGCAAGTTGGTTCACAACCCAATGGGTGCAACTGGCGTGGTACATTCTGGCATACATCCCCGTGGGAATACCGGTACTGATGGAAGCATGGGAAAGCATACGCAAAAAAGACGTATTTAGCGAATATACATTGATGAGTATTGCCACCATCGGGGCATTTTTCATTGGCGAATATCCCGAAGGTGTTGCCGTAATGCTCTTTTACGCTGTGGGCGAACTGTTTCAGAGTAGTGCCATAAACCGTGCAAAACGGAATATCAGCGCACTGCTTGATGTTCGTCCCGAAACGGCAACCGTCATTAAAAACGACACAACGGAAACCATGCCACCCGAAAAAGTGGAAGTCGGACAAACGGTAGAAGTAAAAGTCGGCGAACGTGTTCCCCTCGACGGCAAATTGCAAAACGCCTCTGCGGCATTCAATACCTCTGCCCTGACAGGCGAAAGTACACCACGCATGATACGAAAAGATGAAGAAGTATTGGCAGGAATGATAGTTACCGACAGCGTAGTGCGGGTTACGGTAACAAAACCTTTCGGTCAAAGCGCCTTGGCACGTATTCTTGAATTGGTGCAAAATGCCATTGAGAAAAAAGCCCCAGCCGAACAATTTATCCGGAAATTCGCACGTATCTACACCCCCATTGTAGTTACCTTGGCTGCCCTGATTGTAGTGCTTCCCTGGGCATACTCGTTTATTGCCCCATCGTTTACATACGATTTCAGCGATTGGGTTTACAGGGGCTTGGTATTTCTGGTTATTTCCTGCCCGTGCGCATTGGTCATCAGCATTCCCTTAGGCTATTTCGGCGGAATAGGTGCAGCATCGCGACAGGGGATATTGTTTAAGGGAAGCAACTATTTGGATGCCATTACGAAAGTTAATACGATTGTTATGGATAAAACAGGAACATTGACTCAAGGTGTTTTCAGTGTTCAGAAAATTTCTTCTATTGGCGATATTACTGAAGATGAGCTGTTGAAAATCGTAGCATCAGTTGAAACTCAAAGTACACATCCTATTGCAAAGGCTGTTGTAGAATACGCAAATCAGCAAAAAGTAAATCTTGATAAAACTGAAAATGTAAAAGAGATTGCAGGTTACGGTTTGGAAGCTACCGTTGCTTCAAAAATGGTGTTAGTAGGAAATGCAAAACTTCTAACTAAAAATCAAATCGAATTTCCGGCAGAAATAGCATCGATTCCCGAAACGATAGTTGTTTGTGCCGTTAATGGTGCTTATGCCGGATACATCCTTGTTGCAGATGCTCCAAAAGAAGATGCAAAAAAAGCGATAGATTCACTCAAAGAGTTGGGTATAAAAAATATTGTCATGCTCTCCGGTGATAAGCAGGCAATCGTATCGAAATTGGCTTCGGAGCTTAACATTACACAGGCATTTGGCGACTTACTACCTGAAGGGAAAGTAGAACATGTCGAAAAACTAAAAACCGATCCAACTAATAATATAGCTTTTGTTGGTGATGGTATTAACGATGCACCTGTACTAGCAATGAGCGATGTAGGTATAGCAATGGGTGGATTGGGAAGTGATGTCGCCATTGAAACTGCGGATGTAATATTGCAAACAGATCAACCAAGTCGCATTGCCACAGCTATTAAAATAGGTAAAGCTACACGTAGAATTGTAATTCAGAATATCAGCCTTGCATTTGGGGTAAAGTTGGTTGTCCTGATCTTAGGAGCAGGTGGCATAGCTACACTTTGGGAAGCGGTTTTTGCTGATGTAGGTGTATCTCTGTTGGCTATACTAAATGCAGTAAGAATACTTAAAATGAAGTATTAATCATGCTCAATTTACAGTGTCTCTTTATGAATACGTCAATATTGTAATTAATATCCAAAGTAGTTCATGAGTAATATAACCTTGTTTTACCATAAAGATTATAGGTTAGAGTTCTGCGTTGGGTGAAAGTAAAGTGCAGAATTATGATTCAATTTATTTATAGTCTCAAAAAAGAGGTTGATGTGAAAGTTGAGCAAATCGAATGCTCGGAAGTCAGCGTGATTACAAAGTCATTGGAGGCATCGCGTGTGCTTGCTGATGCATTCAAACAGTTGAAACTATTTGTCTTGTCACATAACTTTAAGAATGATGATGACGAAATTTCATTTTTTAAAGAAATTAAGCCCAGATTGTGCTTTCGTTTAATATACTATCGTAAAGTTTACAATATCGAAATGAATCGACCCATAGGTATAGATAAACAACGGGAGTATTTATGTGATATCTTGAATTCAGAAAACCGTAAAAGAAGACATTATTCTCCCCGAAGGTTATCATATTCAATACGGAGGACAATTTGAAAGTGAACAAGCTGCATCACAAACGTTACTGATCACTTCCATATTCTCGATAATGGTAATATTCTTATTGCTATTTGCTCAGTTCCGAAGTATAAATCAGGCAAGCGTTATACTATTGAATCTTCCATTAGCACTTATCGGGGGGGTGTTTGCTATTTACTTTACAAGCGGAATTATCAGCATCCCAGCACTCATCGGATTTATTTCTCTTTTCGGTATCGCTACCCGGAACGGTATGCTACTTATTTCACGATATAATGATTTGCAGGCAGAAGGTTATTCTAAATTTGATAGTGTAATGCATGGTTCGTTAGATCGTTTAAACCCAATACTTATGACTGCACTGTCATCTGGGTTAGCCTTGACCCCTCTTGCTTTGGGAGGTAGTCTTCCTGGTAATGAAATTCAAAGTCCGATGGCAATCGTAATACTTGGAGGGTTGTTTACTTCAACACTTTTAAATGGATTCATCATCCCAATAATGTATCTTATTACAAATAGAAACGTAGTGAAATCGGAAATTGTAAGTGATGAAACTGAATAATAATATAAAAAATATGAAAGCAATTATAATCAGTATATTGGCATTGTTTGGGAGTATTTCACTGTATGCTCAAAACAACACCAATTCGGTATTGACTTCCATTGAAGAAAACAATACTACTTTAAAAGCGCTGCGAGAAACAGCAGAATCGCAGAAACTTGAAAACAGAACAGGAATATATCTTTCTAATCCCGAAATCGGTTTTAACTATCTATGGGGTAACCCCGTAGATATGGGAAACCGCACAGATTTCAGCGTTACTCAAACATTCGACATTCCTACTATTACGGGGATGAAGAGCAAAGTTGCCAACGGAAAAAACGATTTGGTTGAGTGGCAATACAAGGCAGATCGAATGAATATCATGCTTGAAGCAAAACAATATTGCATTGAGCTGATATATTACAACGCTTTGGGGAAAGAGTTGAACTTACGTTTAGAACACGCCCAAACCATTGCCGAGAGTTACAAAAAACGATTAGCAACCGGTGATGCAAACAAACTTGAATACAACAAAATACAACTGAACTTATCTTCTGTTCAGGGGGAAATGAGCCGTATCGAAGTTGAGCGCAACACATTGTTGTCTCAACTGAAAAGATTGAATGGCGGTAAGGATGTTATATTTGATGAATCTCAATTCGCTCAAATCCAATTACCCTTAAATTTTGATGATTGGTTCATAAATGCCGAACAAAAAAACCCTGTTTTAGCTTATATAAAACAGGAAATAGAAGTAAGTAAAAGGCAAGTATCTGTTAGTAAAGCAATGGGGCTACCTACATTTTCTGCCGGATATATGAGTGAAAAAGTTGTAGGTCAGCGTTTTCAAGGTGTTTCTGTTGGTGTTTCGATACCTCTATGGGAAAATAAAAATAGAGTAAAACAAGCAAAGGCAGCAGTCAGAGCCGCAGAATCAAGAGAGGCCGACAGTAAACAGCAATTTTACAGCAATCTTCAAATTCAATTCAATCGGGCAATGGGACTTCAAAATACGGCACAAGCGTACAGGAAATCTCTGTTTACAGCAAACAGTACCGATTTATTGAAAAAGGCACTTGATGCCGGAGAAATATCACTGCTGGATTATATGGTAGAGATTGGCTTGTACTATGAAACAGTTAATCAGGCATTACAAGCTGAAATGGATTACCAAAAGGCGTTTGCCGAATTATCGGCAGTAGAACTTTGATTTGCAAGTAATGAAAAAGATACGTCGAAGTAAGAATTCCGTCGTGCGGGATTTCCGACTCCCGCACTATATTACTATACGGATTTTATAATCCGCAAATTCTTTACAACAATAATCAAAAGGATAACATATCCTAATAATAAATAAGTGCGGGAGTGCAAATCCCGCACGACGAAAAATTTAGCACGGGGGAAACTTATTAATTAATTTATCCTATTTGGGAGATTTGGTCTGCGAGGACTTCTCCGTATTCTATATAGATATTTTCGAGGATTGTCATTTTCTTTACAAAGAAGGAGTAAATCTTCTCATGGTCTTCTTTTTTATATATATTTACTTCATCTAATTGGAAATATATAGCACTTACTTCATTATCATCTATTGCTTTAAATCTTTCAGACCAAATTAAGCCCTCTCCAGCTTCTTCGTCCCATAATGTTCTCATTGCATTGAAATAACTAAACACTTCCAGTCTTTTCTCTTCACTCTTATTATCTATCTGGAAAAGTACTAAAGCCTTTTTATGGTCTGCATAGAACTTAAGTTGAGTATGTTTAATGCTTATCTTTGAAAGCATCCACTTACGCTTATTCTTCTTTTTATGACAATATGTTTTAAAGCCATCCCAAAATGCTTTGTTAATTGCCTTCTTCTCTTCTCTCGTAAACATCTAAATTAGTTTAAATTTAATAAGCAAAAACCGCAAATATGTTTAATTACAATATTGAACAAATTATTTGTTTATCTCCCAATAACCTGTCTTTTTGGAGCCTTGTCTTTGAATTATATTTTGGGATTTTAATAAGGCTAATTCTCTTTCCGTTGTTGGCTTACTTAAATTCAAGGCCTTTGCAATTTCACCAACAGTAATCGACGGTTTATCCTTAATAATAGAAATAATAGATTTTGATCTTTCCGATAATTTTAATCCATCATTTAATCCATCATTTAATCCATCACCCTCTTTTACCTTATTAGTATAATAAACATTATCATCCTCTAATGAGGTTTGATAATTATAAATCATTTGCTCTAAATTCTTTATATGCTCATCGAACATAAAATTATAAAACAAGTCCATATCTCCTCTTTCACGAGTAGCAATAAGAGTTTCTATATACTCTGCCTTGCTATCTTTATTAATATTGGAAGGAATAATATTAAATTCAAATTGCAATTGATTCATAAGCAATCGAGACATTCTCCCATTTCCATCTGCCCAAGGATGAATGGTTACTAATTGGAAGTGTGCATAAAAACTTAAACGATAGGCTTCAAAAATACTAAACTTTGATAATTCCTTTCGTCTAAGATTTATACTCTTGCATAATTCTTCCAGCCTTATTGGCACTTTAGAATAATTCATATAAGAACGACCTCCTATCCCTGCCGTAACATTAAGTAATCGAAGGTCTCCATTTGCAGAAGAAAAATCTCCTAATGCTGTGCTGAAGTTTGTACCTGTATTCTTCATAACAATCGAAGATAGCTTTTTTAGCATATCAATAGAAATATCTTCATGATTCTTTGCATAGATAATACATTGCTCGTAAGCTGCCTTTAAATCAAGATTCATCAACTGCTCAGTCATTGAACGTCCCTTAGCACTTATACCCTCATCAAATAAAAGTTGATTCTCTATCTCAGTAACAGTAGAGCCCTCAATTGCTGTAGAATGGGTAATAAGAGAATAGAGATAGAATTTATCATAATCTATCTGCTTATCTATTCCCAATTTCTTGAATTGAGATATAAGTTCTAATAATTTTTCTTCTCTATTCATAACCGTTTGTCATTCGTAGGAGCAAAGATAAACATTATTTTTCTAAAACATAATAACAAATCAAATCACAGATAAATAAAAAGAGAATAAAGATAATTTTCTTTTAAACGCAGTCATTTTGAATTTATATACTGATATTTTAGATTTATATGCTATTATTTTGTTGACTTATTGCTTTTGCGGCTATATATGCTGTTGTCCATGCTGCTTGAAGGTTAAAGCCTCCTGTTATTGCATCTATATCTAATACCTCACCTGCAAAATACATGTTTTTGCAGCTCTTACTTTCCATGGTGTTAAAGTTAATTGACTCAAGGCTCACTCCTCCGCTTGTTACAAACTCATTTCTGAAAGAACCCTTACCATGAACAGAATACTCATCATTACTCAGCCTATTCATTATCTTGTTTATGCCTTTTTTACCAAGTTCTCCCCACTTTCTATCCAATGGTATTTCCGCTTTATTGAGTAAAAAATTCCATAACCTCGAGGATATATCATAGGGTCTTACGTTTGAAACCTTCATATTTGGATTCTTACAAGCAATGGAGTTAAGGTAGTCGGTAAGAATATCGCAATTAACTTCATTTACCCAATTTACAAGAATATTAAATCGATACTGCTTATCGTTTATAATTCTTGCACCATAGGATGATAATTTCAATATTGCTGGTCCACTCATTCCCCAATGGGTTATAAGAAGAGCTCCAGAAGCTTTAATATTTGTTCCTTGTAGAGACACAATTGTATTTTCTGCCACAATTCCCATTAACTCTCTTATAGGGTCTTCTGGTATATTGAAGGTAAATAAAGATGGAACAGGTGCAACAATCTTATGCCCCAAAGTCTCTAAATAGTTTAATCCTTCCGCCTTTGGACTGCCTCCTGTGGTTATTGCTACTGCATCAAAGTATTGAACCCTTGTATTATCTTGATTAAAGGTAAGGGCGTATTTCTCTTCAAATGTAATTGAACTTAAGTTATGAGAGGTTTTGACTATTATTCCTAACTCTTTGGATAGCCTTTGAAAACATTCGATTATTTCGTTTGAGTCCTGAGAGAGAGGAAATACACAATCATCCTCCTGTGTAACTAATTTTATCCCCATATCTTCAAACCACTTGTAGGTATCTAAATGATTGAAGATTCTAAAGGCTCTTTTTAGTAATTTATCTCCACGAGGATATGCCTGATGCAAGGAATCGATATTAGCAAATGAATTTGTAAGATTACATCTTCCACCCCCAGATACCAATACCTTAGCTAATACGGTTGTGTTTTTTTCAAATATAGTTACAGTTATATTTGGAGATAATTGCTTTAGGTTTATTGCCAAGAAAAAACCTGCCGCTCCACCTCCTATTATGGCAATATTCATATTATTTATTTTATTTTCCTACGTAGAAACGGCTGAATATGTTTCCTTCTTGCGGAATTTGTATCTAAGAGTTATCAAAATATAACAAAAAATAGGTGTTAGAAAATACTTTTTATCACTTATGTGGCGTTAAATTATATAAAAATAAATTATATTAACCTTCAATTCAAAAAGCTATGAGAAAATTTGCGGCTTTATTGTTCTTCGTTTCTTTTGCAATAATAGGTTTTGCTCAAGTAAATAAGGAAAGTGATTTAGCAATAATGAATTTAAGAGGCAATGTGAAATACATTGAAGAGAGTACTTATTATCCACAATCAAAAGTAATAACACAGGATAGTGTTTATTATAAACCTCCATATAGGACGTATTTTCTTATAAAATTTAATAAGGATGGTAATATTGACCATGCTATAATTAAAGATATATTCTTTATAAATGGCTCTAAAGTTAGAACACAGCAATATGTTTATAAGTATGACGAAAAGGGAGCTTTGTTTGAAAAGATGTATTCGTTTAAAGATGTTTTTGATATAAATTATAAATATATCTATGATGAGCAAGGCAATTTGATTAAAGAAACTTCTTTCTATAAAGATAATAGTCCTGGGCAATACGATTATTATAAATATGATGCAAAAGGAAATCAAATAGAAATGAGTAGTTTTTATGAAGATGGCAAATTGCTTTATAGAAAAACTTATGAATATGACACAAAAGGGAATGTGATTAGAGAAAATTCTTTTGGTCCTTATAATGAATTGAATTCTTATTCTGAGTATAAATATGATGATAATGGTAATAAGATTGAGAAAAATTATTTTAGTAAGGATGGTATTTTGGATGAAAGAACTTTTTATAAATATGATAAACAAGAAAATCTAACTGAAGAAAAAATCTTTAAATCCAATGGAGACTTAAAAGATATAAGAACTTATCAATACAAATATGATAATAAATACAATTGGATAGAAAAGAAATCTTTATCAAAAAGTAATAGTGTATTTGAGACAGAAGAAAGAAAGATAGTTTATTATGGAGATAAGGACGAAAATAATTATCCTTCTTGGGATGACCTTAATTATCTTGCAGAGGATATAATCCTAAATGTAGAGAAATAATATTTTCCTTTTATATATCTAAGCTCGATATATTGAAAGGGATTATTTTATTGAGTATTTAAGCATTTTCTTAGAAAGGCAAATGTCAGTAATTTCTTCGTAAATCCTTTTTGAGCGTTGTTTGTTTAAGCCTATTGCTTTTGCAACTTCTTCAATATCTTTTAAAGTTGGCTCGCCTTGATTATTTATTGTTGTTGTATGATAACCATTAAATCCAACACTTGGTAAAAGGTCGTATGCAGGAGATAGTTGCCAGTTGTTTTTTATTAGTTGGAAAGAGAAGTTTTTGGAATGGTCATCTCTATTCGAAATAGCGATATTGAAAACCATTTGACGAAATAGTTTATAAACTTCTTCCATATTGCGAGTTAAGACTAAACATGCTTTAAGGAGTTCAACATAATCTAAGCTTGGGATTCTATAATCTGCATTTAATAATCCTGATGCACTTATTGTATGTATCTTCCCTTCTTTTGTTCTATCAAATCGTTTAACAGCAAAGTATTTTCCTTCAATTAATTTTGTCTCTGGCATATAAATACCACATTCTTTAGCTAAGAGAGAGTATTCATACTCTACTTGTCCTATTTCTTTTGAATCATTTGAGCTTTTAAACTTAACAAGCCATTCTTTATTTCCAATTTTTGCAAATACCTTTGGTCTTGCTCCTCCAGAAGAAGAACCATATTGATAAAGTGTTTCTGCATTTGCTGTATAATCTTTACTTGAAAGAATTTCTTCTGCTTCTTTTGCTAATAAATCAAAATCAATTAACTCTTCATTTGTTATTGTGCTATTATGAGGAAAGTATTCTAAAGCACCTCTTCCAGTTGAACCAATTAAGGACAGACGTTGTAATATAGTTAGTTTGGAAGGATCTATTCCTCTTTGTTTTAAATAATAATCAAGAATTAAATTTCCCCAACCATCAGGTAAACTATCGGCAAAAACTCCAAAGCCCCCATTAAAAGGATTTATTTTAGCTATAAAAACTCTATTCTCCAATGGAAGAATAAACGGAGATATAGAAATTCCTGTTTTAATATATTCAATATCATATTCAAAAGCACATAAGTTATCAGGAGTTATTGCTAATTTTCCTACATGCTTTTGATTAAAAAATACATCTAATAATGATACGGTATTCATTTTCTACCTCCTCTTTTTCTTTTCTTAATATTTTTAATTTCTACTATTTCATCTATGCTATTATAAATTCTTTTGTCAAAAAGACTTGAGAAATCATCAGTTAAATTCAGTGCAAATGCTATCATAACCAAGCCTCGCAAAGAAATCTCTCCACTTAATTCAAATCTGCGATAAGTTGAAAGAGGCATTCCAGAGCGTAAGGCTAAATCATTTTGAGTATAGTTTATTTCTAATCTTCTTTCCTTAACACGAGAGGCTAGAGATAATAAAATTTTATCAGGGTTATTGTCAATAAGTGATAATATATTGTTATTTGAATCGTTTTTCATATTTAAGTGATATTATATTAGCACTTGCAAAGATATGAAATCTTAAATAAGAAACCAAGTAAATAGGTGATTTTTATTTTATTTCCACTTTTGGCAAGTTATTGAAAAGAAGTAAATGAACCAGAATAATTTTACTATCTTTGAAGCGTGAAAATAAGTAATGTTATCTTTAAATTCCTTCCTAAATGCTTTCTAAGGATTATTTAATCAATGAGTTTACCTCTCCATTAGATTCTCTCAGTTTGGATGAGATATCGGATATGATAATTAGTGAGAATTTACCTTTGAGTGAATTAATAGAGTTAAATTTTCATAAGGAAAGGAGGATTAGCTTTAGGAGTGCATGGGTTTTGGAGAAGATCGCTTTTAAGGATATAAATTACATTACTCCAGTATTTGCGGATATGTTAAATCGCTTCAATAAAATACATAATCCATCTTTAGCACGGCATTATAATAAAATACTCCTTCAAGTTTTTTACTTAAGAAGAAAGAACGCTTTACCAGAGGAATTAAAGATTATTTTGAAGAAATCAAATCCTGAAATAATTATCGAAGGATGCTTTAAGTGGATACTTACTCCAAGATGTCCTGTAGCAACTCTTGTTTGGTCAATAGATATACTATTAAATTATATTGATGATTTTCCTTGGCTTAAAGAGGAACTCCCTCCAATTATTCAAAGACTTAATGTTGATTCAACCCCAGGTTTAAAGAATTATTGCTCTAAAATCTTAAAAAAATCAAATATCTTTAATTATTATTAGATTTTCCAATTTGGAGTTATCTAAGTGAGTTTATGTTGTTTGAATTTATTTCTTATCTTAATGAAAAAGATATAAATCATAATATATGAGAGATAAATAATAGGATAATCTTTGTGTATTGATATAATTTTGTAATTTTGTTGAGTCTACAGGAGAATTGAGGGCTAAAGAGAAATAAGACACTAAGAAAATCTATAAGAATATTAACTTATAAAAGCATAAAAGATGAAAAAGTTTCTGATTTTAATTATGATTTGCATATCAACAAATCTATTCTCACAAACTGAACTTGTTAAAGAAGAAGTTGTTGAAAGAAAAAGTATAACAATAGGTTTCTTGCAAGGTGGAGGATCTATAATTGGTGCTGATTTTGAATTTCTACTTACAGACAATTTAGGAGTTCAACTTGGAGCAGGTTTTGTCGGATTTGGTGCAGGTATAAATTATCATTTCAAACCATCAATAAGAAGTTCTTTTGTATCATTTCAATATTGGAATCAAGGTATTGGAAGATCTTTTGCACAAAATGCATTAGGGGCTACTCTTGTTTATAGAGGCAAAAGATGGTTTACATGTCAACTTGGATTAGGAATCCCATTACAAAAAGGTCCAGCAATGCCTAAAGATTATGAACTACCATCTGCTATGTTATTATATTCAATAGGAGCATATATCCCATTCAAATAAAAAGCAGATACTTTATTAAAGATTAATATTTGAATGATATTTACTTTGGGAATTGTAAATAGATATTTTTTCGAAGTAGAGAATATAAATTATCGCTTTACATAATAAGAAAATCTAATACTACAAACGTATTATTATGAGTATTGAAACTCTTGGATTAATAATATTTATTATCACTTATATAGGAATAATATTTACTCGATTGCCAAAGGTAAATATTGACCGTCCTTCAGCAGCTTTCACTGGAGCTGTTGCAATGATTGTATTTGGTGTAATAAGTTTTGAAGATGCAATTAAATCAATTGACTTTAATACCATTACCTTATTATTGGGAATGATGATAATAGTTTCAACTTTAAAGATAGAAGGTTTCTTTTCACTAATTGCATCTAAAACAATTTCTTATTCTCACTCCAGAAATAAGTTATTAATAATAATTGTTTTTATTACTGGAATAGCCTCAGCATTCTTGGTAAATGATGCTGTTGTTTTATTATTTACTCCAATAATTATATCAATTTGTCGTAAAACTAACCTTAATCCAATACCTTATTTAATCGCTGAAATTTTATCTTCCAATATTGGTTCAACAATGACCATTACTGGCAATCCTCAAAATATGCTTATAGGCATTAGTTCAAATATTACTTATTTAGATTTTCTTATAAAACTACTTCCTATTTCAATAATAGGAATGATAATAATTGTATTCGTTGTAAAACTTTTTTACAGAAAACATTTTCAAGATAAAAATAAACTTGAATTTCAAACCGACTATAAATATGACTTTAAAAAGATGAGAATATCTGTTCTTATTTTTCTTTTAGTAATTATTGGTTTCTTTTTAGGGAAAATCCTTTCATTATCCATACCTATTATCGCACTAATGGGAGCAAGTTTAATTCTTCTTTTTGGAAAAGCAAAACCTTCATCAGTTATTAAGGATGTAGATTGGGTATTATTGCTTTTCTTTGCTTGTCTTTTTATACTTGTTTCCTCTATCCAATCTTTGGGACTTTTAGATAGATTTATAAATATAGAGCTAAATGAAAACCTAAGTAGTATTATTGGATTACACTCTCTAAGTTTGGTTATGTCTCAAATCCTAAGCAATGTTCCATATACAGTTTTAATGACTCCATTAATGGAGGTTGTAAATAATGAAAATCTTTGGTTAGCCCTTGCTTCTTCTGCAACTCTTGCTGGAAATGCAACAATTATTGGAGCTATGGCAAATTTAATAGTTATAGAATCCTCCGAAAAAGAAAATGTAAAAATAAGCTTTTGGGAATTCTTTAAAATAGGAATACTTACCACAATTATAACTCTATTGTTGTCAATAGCGCTATTTTATATTTACAGTATAATATAAGGATTTATTTAGCTTACTGCTTCTTTAAGTCTTTCTGCGTTTTCAGCCAATTGAAGTGCATCCAAAATATCTTGAAGATCACCATCCATAAAAACAGGTAAATTATACATAGTGTAATTTATTCTATGATCAGTTACTCTCGATTGAGGATAATTATATGTTCTAATCTTTGCACTTCTATCTCCGGTAGAAACCATTGTTTTTCTCTTTGAAGAAATCTCTTCTAAGTATTTATTATATTCCAATTCAAAAAGTCTTGTTCTTAAAACAACCATAGCTTTTTCAAGATTTTTGATTTGAGATTTTTGATCTTGGCATGAAACAACAATTCCTGTTGGTATGTGAGTTAAACGAATTGCAGAATATGTTGTGTTTACTGATTGTCCCCCTGGTCCAGAAGAGCAAAAAGTATCTTTTCTAATATCAGATTGTTTTAGGTCAACATCAAATTCCTCTGCTTCTGGAAGAACAACAACAGATGCTGCAGAAGTATGAACTCTTCCTTGAGTTTCAGTTTGAGGAACTCTTTGAACTCTATGAACCCCTGATTCGTATTTCATTTGTCCATAAACACCTTCACCGCTAACATTCAACACAATTTCCTTAAATCCTCCAACTGTTCCTTCAGTAGAATCCACCAATTCAACTTTCCAGCCTTTCTTTTCAAAGAATTTAAGATACATCCTGTAAAGGTCTCCTGCAAAAATACTTGCTTCATCACCTCCAGTTCCTGCTCTAATTTCAAAAACGGCATTCTTACTATCTTGTGGATCGGAAGGCACTAACATCAAACGAATATCATCTTCCATTTTTTCTTTCTTATCTGAAAGAATGTTTAATTCTTCTTTTGCCATTTCTCTGAAGTCCTCATCTTTTTCGGTATTAAGAACTTGTTTGGCATTGTTGATGTTTTCAATTGTGTTTTTATATTCCTTGTAAGCAGCAATAATAGGCTCAAGGTCTTTATGGTCTTTATTCAATTTAACAAAGCGTTTCATGTCAGACATAACATCTGGCTGACTCATTTGCTCTTCAATTGCTAAAAATTTTGAATAAATTGCTTCTAATTTATCTAACATATCATATTTTTGAGGTGCAAAAATACAATAAATCTTTGTTTTTAGAACTTTTATAGGTCTTTTCTCAATAAAATTTTGGATATTTGCAAATTAATTTTTCGTGTTTATGAAAAGAAGAAATTTTATTATATCGTTATTTTTTATGATATTATCAGTTATTTTTGTGCTTGGTTGCTCAAAAAATGATAATAAAAATGGAGAGATTAAAACCTCAACAGCAGAAAATCCTAAGAATTTACCTTCTTCAGGAGGGAAAACTCTGGAAATGATATTGGTTATTCCTGACGAAATATATAAAGGAGAGTTAAAAGATTCTATTGGAGGATATTTTATGAAAGCCTGTGAAGGACTTTCTCAACCAGAGCCTTTGTTTGATGTTGTTCAAATGAATCCAAATGCTTTCTTTAAATCAGAAATGTTTCAAAAGCATAGGAATGTTTTTATTATTGATTTTAAATCAACAAATAAAGAAAATACTATTTTTCAGAAAATTGATTATAAGTCTTACCCTCAAGCTTATTTTCAAATTATAGCTAACAATAGAGATAGTTTACATTCTTTAATCTCTAAATACTCTCCAAGCATAATTCATCAGTTCTATAACAATGAGCACAGAAGAGTTGCTTCTGCATTCAGAAATTATGAAAATATAGATATAACTAAAAAACTTAAAACTACATTCAAGTTTTCATTAGCGTTTTCAAAAGAATATTTGATTTCAAAATTTGAAGATGATTTTGCATGGTTTAGAAAGGATTTCAAGGTAAACAATGAGCAAAAAACATTAAATATAATGATTTATAAAACTCCTTTTTTAGGAAATGGAATGTTTAATGAGGAAAAGATTATCGAGTTAAGAAATAAGATTTCTAAGGCAAATATTCCTGGACCAACAAGGGGTTCATATATGGGTACAGAAGAAAGATTCCCATTCTATAGAAATACTATAAGTCTCAATGGAAAACCTGCTGTTGAAACAAGGGGATTGTGGCGTTTGTATAATGATTTTATGGGTGGTCCATTTGTAAACTATTGTTTTCATGATGAAAAAAATAATCAGTTTGTTATGATAGATTGTTTTTTATATGCTCCAAACCAAACAAAGAGAGATGAACTTATGCAGTTGGAGTCAATTGTATATAGTTTGAAATTAGATTAATTAAGATTTATTTCTCTAAACAAAAAAACTGTTCTATCTTTGCAAACTTGTTGAATATAGAATAATTAATCATAAAATATTTATAGAATATGAAACTTAAAAAGATTGAACATATTGGTATTGCTGTTTCAAATCTTGAAGAAGCAATAAAATATTGGGAAGAGGTTATGGGATTAAAATGCTATAACGTTGAAGAAGTTGTTGATCAAAAAGTAAAAACAGCTTTCTTTAAAATAGGAGATGTTAAGATTGAATTGCTGGAAGCAACATCTGAAGAAAGTTCAATAGCATCTTTCATCGAGAAAAAAGGTCAAGGGGTTCATCATATTGCTTTCGCCGTTGACAATACAGACCAAGCATTGGAAGAGGTTGAAAAAGCTGGAGTAAAATTAATTGACAAACAAGCACGTCAGGGAGCTGAATGTTTGAAAATAGGATTTTTACATCCAAAATCAACTATGGGAATTTTAACAGAATTCTGTTCAGAATAGAAAATCTATTTACACAAAAACATATAAAACAAATGACTTTTGAAAAACAAATAAAGCAACTTCTCGATAAGAGAGTAGAAGCAAAATTAGGTGGAGGACAAAAAAGAATTGATTCTCAACATGCAAAAGGAAAATTAACAGCTCGTGAACGTATTGAAATACTATTAGACGAAGGTTCCTTTGAAGAATTTGATATGTTCGTAACTCATCGTTGCACCGATTTCGGAATGCAAGACAGCGTATTTATGACAGATGGTGTTGTTACAGGATATGGAACAATTGATGGACGTTTAGTTTATGTATTTTCTCAAGATTTCACAATATTTGGAGGTTCACTTTCTGAATACTTTGCAAAGAAAATATGCAAAGTTATGGATCAAGCAATGAAGGTTGGAGCACCAGTTATTGGGCTTAACGATTCAGGTGGAGCACGTATTCAAGAAGGTGTAAATTCATTAGCAGGATATGCAGAAATATTCCAACGTAATATTTTAGCTTCAGGAGTTATCCCTCAAATATCTGCTATTTTTGGACCTTGCGCAGGAGGAGCAGTTTATTCTCCAGCTCTTACTGACTTTATTATGATGTCAAAAGAAAATAGTTATATGTTTGTTACTGGACCAAAAGTTGTTAAAACTGTAACAAATGAAGATGTAACTGACGCTGACTTAGGAGGTGCAATGGTTCATGCTACTAAATCAGGAGTAACTCATTTTGTTGCTGAAAACGAAACTGAAGGGATACTTATGATTCGTAAGTTAATGGCATATCTTCCTGCAAACAATATGGAAGATGCTCCAGTAGTTCCATGCAATGATCCAATCAATAGATTAGATGACTATCTAAATACAATAATCCCTGAAAATCCAAACAAACCTTATGATGTTAAGGATGTAATTAACGGAATCGTTGATAATGGAGAGTTTTTGGAAGTACACGAACATTTTGCTAAAAATTTAGTTGTAGGTTTTGCTCGTTTCAACGGAGCTTCTGTTGGTATTGTTGCTAACCAACCTAATTGTATGGCTGGTGTTTTAGACATTAATGCTTCAAGAAAAGGAGCTCGTTTTGTTCGTTTCTGCGATGCTTTCAATATTCCAATCGTTACTCTTGTTGACGTACCTGGATTCCTTCCTGGAACTGCTCAAGAATACAACGGAATTATTATTCACGGAGCTAAATTCTTATATGCTTATGGTGAGGCAACTGTTCCAAAAGTAACTGTTACTTTAAGAAAGAGTTATGGTGGAGCTCACGATGTTATGTCATGTAAACAATTACGTGGAGATATCAACTATGCTTGGCCAAGTGCAGAAATTGCAGTTATGGGAGCAAGTGGAGCTGTAGCAATTCTTTATGGCTCTGAATTGAAGAAGATTGAAGATCCAGAAGCAAAAGCAAAATTCATTGCTGAAAAAGAAAAAGAATATACTGAAAAGTTTGCTAATCCTTATGATGCAGCAAAATATGGTTATATAGATGATATTATTGAACCAAGAAATACTCGTTTTAGAGTAATTCGTGCTCTTCAACAACTATCAACTAAGAAATTATCTAATCCTGCTAAAAAGCACGATAATATTCCACTATAAAATAATTGCTATGAGTTTTTGGAAAAGAAAGAAAGAAAATGTTGAGGTTGATTCATCTAATCAATCTCAGACAAAAGTATCTGATGAAATCTATGCTGCAATAGCAATGGCTATTTTTTCTTCAACTGAATATCACGATGAAGAAAGTGGAATTTTAACTATACAAAGAACAGCGAATACATATTCGCCTTGGAATTCTAAGATATACGCATTAAAAGAATTACCATTAAGAAAATAAGATATGAAAAACTTTAAATACGTAATTAATGGCAACCCTTACGAAGTTGCAATAGATAGTTTAGATGACACGAATGCCAAAGTTGAAGTTAATGGCATTACTTATGATGTTATAATTGAGCAAACTGAACAACAAGTTTCAAAACCAGCTAAAAGAGTTGCTCAAGCAACTCAAGCTTCTGCTTCATCTTCTGCACAAGGTGGGTCTGCTTCAGCAGTTAAATCTCCTCTTCCAGGAATAATTTTAGATATTACCTGCAGTGTTGGAGATTCTGTTAGTAAAGGACAGCAAATAATGGTATTGGAAGCCATGAAAATGGAAAATGCAATTAATGCTGACCGTGATGGAGTAATCAAAGAGATTAAAGTTACAAAGGGAGAGACTGTATTGGAAGGTGCAGCCTTAGTAGTAATCGGTTAAAATTATAATGATTATGAGTGCTATGACTTATTGGTGGATTGCATTTATTGTAATTTTCCTTATCGTTTATTTTATTGACATGTACGCAACAGGACATCGTCATGGAGAAATCTCTGTTAAAACATCTTTGCGTTGGACTGGATTATGGATTAGTATTGCATTGCTTTTTGGAGTCGCTATTTTTTTCTTTTTCCCTCAAAATGAGGGAATTCCTCCTGAAGTTGCTAAAACATCAACCATTATGGGGATGAAGTTTATTGCAGGTTATTTAACTGAATACTCTCTTTCAGTTGATAATCTCTTTGTATTTATTATGATTTTCTCTATGATGGCGATAAGTTCAGATAATCAACCTAAACTTCTAAAACTTGGGATTTTAATATCTATTATCCTTCGTATTTTGTTTATTTTAGTGGGAATGTCATTGGTTCAAAGATTTGAATGGGTAATTTACATTTTTGGAGCTATCCTTGTTTGGACTGCATACAAAATGTTATTCTCTCATGGAGAAGATAATGTTGACCCTTCTTCAAATATCTTATATAAAACTGCTTCAAAACTATTCCCTGTTGACCCTGATACTCATTCTTCAAAATTCTTCACAAAAATAAATGGGAAGAGACATATTACTGTTATTTTCCTTTGTTTATTAGTTATTGGTTCAACAGACGTTTTGTTTGCAATTGATTCAATTCCTGCAATAATTGGAGTTATTAATGAAGGAGCAAAAGGTATATTGACAGTGGATGAAGAAAACTTTTTGGCAATCAGCTCTAATGTTTTTGCTGTTATGGGATTGGTTTCACTATTCTTTGCCCTTAAAGGAATTATGGGAATGTTCCGTTTCTTAAAACATGGAGTATGTATTATTTTATTCTTTATTGGAGCAAAAATGCTTTTAGGTTGGTATGAACCTATTTCTCATTTCTTCCACCAATACTCTTGGGTATCTTTGGCAGTAATTGTATGTACATTATTGTTCTCAATCATACTTTCAAAAGTTATTTCTGAAGAAGTTAAAGAAGAAGAATCTTTACAAGCAAAATTAGACGAATCAGATAAAAAATAATTAAGATATGGGATTTACATTTCAAGAAATAATGCCTGCTATTGCAGGAATGACATGGCAGCATTTGGTTATGATTGCTGTGGGATGTACGCTAATTTATTTAGCTGTAAAAAAACAATATGAACCAACCCTATTATTACCTATGGGCTTTGGTGCGATACTTGTAAACTTTCCTTTTTCTGCTGTTCTTACTCAAGTACAAGGAGGAGAAACAGTAGTAGGAGCATTGAATGTATTATTTGATGCGGGTATTGCAACAGAGTTATTTCCATTGTTGATTTTTATTGCAATCGGTGCAATGATTGATTTTTCTCCATTGTTTCAACGTCCAAGCTTATTACTGTTTGGAGCAGCGGCGCAATTTGGAATTTTCATGACAATGGTATTAGCAACCTTCTTTGGATTTAGCTTAAAAGAAGCTGCTTCAATTGGTATTATTGGTGCTGCTGATGGCCCTACTTCTATTATTGTTGCTAATCAATTTGCGAAAGACTTACTCCCTGCAATTTCTGTTGCAGCTTATTCTTACATGGCTCTTGTTCCAATTATTCAACCTCCAGTAATTAAATTATTAACTTCAAAAAGTGAAAGAAAAATTAGAATGAAAACTGATGCTAATAAGAAAGTATCACGTACTACTCTTGTTTTATTCCCTATAATAATTACTGTAATGGCAGGGTTAATTGCTCCTTCATCTTTAGCATTAATTGGATTTTTGATGTTTGGTAATTTAATTCGTGAGTGTGGTGTTTTAAATTCATTATCTCAAACTGCTCAAAAAGAATTAGGAAACTTAGTAACCATTTTGCTTGGTATTACAATTGCAAGTACAATGACTGCAGAACGTTTTGTTCAATTAGATACATTAATGATTCTTGGACTTGGTATTTTTGCTTTCGTTTTTGATACCGCTGGTGGTGTGTTGTTTGCTAAACTTATGAATAAGTTTTTGAAGACTGAAAATAAGATTAATCCAATGGTTGGAGCTTGTGGAATTTCAGCATTCCCTATGTCAGCACGTGTTATTCACGGAATGGGACTAAAAGAAGATCCAACTAATTATTTATTAATGCCAGCAATTAGTACTAACGTGGGAGGTCAAATTGGTTCTGTAATTGTTGGAGGTTTATTATTAATGTTAGTGCCATTATTTGGTTAACCCTTAAAAACTAATACTATGAATATAGATATTTTAAACAAAGCATTACAGATTTCTGGTATAGGAATAGCAACTGTATTTATCTTTATGGCAGTTTTTTACTTTGTAATTGTTGGAATTGATAAATTTTTCCCTTACAAAGACGAAAGTAAAAAATAATTGTATATAATAAATTAGCCCTTTCTTCACATAGAAATATAGGACTTAATTATTATAACAACTACAAATCATAATTCATTTAAATATTCTTTATTTGAATTATGATTTGTTTTTTTTATATCTCACAATATAGCACTTGAGTGAAATTAAAGAAGGATTAGCTGTAAAAGCGATGTATATAAATAGAAAAGATAGCCCAATTAATCAGATACCTATACTAAAATAAGTTTAGCAATTTGCCTTATTGGAGTAATTGGATTAGAAATTGCAAGTATAGTTCATGCAACTTTCACAGCATTCAGTTATGGAATGTAAATAGCTTAAAACCTATTTATAGCAAAAATTTAAAAACAAAAAAGAAAAAATAATCTCAAAAGATAAAGCAAAGAAAGACTCAAAAAAGATAAAAATAATAGATACTTAAAAGAAAAAATGATTTCAATAGAACAAATTACCGTCGAGTTTGACAGCAGAAGATTATTAGATAATATAACATTTCTTGTAAATCAGAAAGATAAAATTGGATTAGTAGGAAGAAACGGAGCAGGGAAATCTACTCTTTTAAAATTAATAGCAGGACACGAACAAGCAACAAGTGGGAAAATTGTTTTTTCTCCCGACTTAACTGTGGGTTATTTACCTCAACACATGATTCATAACGAAGGTACAACAGTAATGCAAGAAACTCAGAAAGCATTCGACCGTATCAATCAACTACAATTAGAAATTGACAGCTTAACAAAAGAAATGTCGGAAAGAGAAGATTACGAATCCGACGAATACTCTGAGATTATTGATAAACTAAGTCGTGCTTACGAACATATGCAAATAATTGACAGTGGTAACTTTCAAGCTGAAATGGAAAAAACCTTATTGGGATTAGGATTCCTTAGGAGCGATTTTGATAGACAATGTTCTGAGTTTAGTGGAGGGTGGAGAATGAGAGTTGAATTAGCAAAAATCCTTCTACAATGCCCCGATGTAATATTATTAGATGAACCAACAAACCATTTAGATATAGAATCAATACAATGGTTAGAAAACTTCCTGGCATACACTTCAAGTGCAATATTATTAGTTTCTCACGATAAGATTTTTATTGATTCGGTAACTAATCGAACAATTGAAATATCATTAGGACAAATTCACGATTACAAAGTAAATTATTCCAAATACTTAGAACTTCGCCAAGAAAGAAAAGAACAACAGCTTCATGCTTATGAAAACCAACAAAAAATAATACAAGACAACCAAGCCTTTATTAATCGTTTTCGTTGCACAGCCTCAAAAGCTGCTTTGGTTCAATCAAGAATAAAACTTTTAGAAAAGTTGGAAAGAGTGGAAATAGATATTGAAGATACTTCAAGTCTTAGACTTAAATTCCCACCAGCTCCTCGTTCAGGTCCTTTACATTTAGATATAGACAATTTAACAAAAAAATATGGAGACAAGATTGTGCTTGACAATATTGGAATGGTAATAAACCGTGGAGAGAAAGTTGCATTTGTAGGTAAAAATGGAGAAGGAAAGAGTACATTAGCAAAATGTATATTGCAAGAAATAGAATATTCAGGGAAATTAGAATTAGGTTATAATGTTAAAATAGGATACTTCGCACAAAATCAACCTTCATTATTAGACGAAAGCCTTAGTGTATTTCAAACAGTGGACAATGTTGCAGTAGGAGATATTAGAACAAGACTAAGAGAAATATTAGGCTCATTTATGTTTGGAGGAGAAGCTATAGAAAAAAAGGTAAAAGTATTATCAGGAGGAGAAAGAAGCCGTTTAGCAATGGTTCGGTTGCTATTAGAACCAGCAAACTTACTTATACTCGATGAGCCAACCAATCACCTTGATATTCCTTCAAAGGAAGTATTAAAGGAAGCAATAAAAGCCTTTGACGGCACAGCAATAATTGTATCCCACGACCGTGAATTCTTAGACGGCTTAGTGGATAAAGTATTTGAATTTGGCAACAAAAAAGTGAGAGAACATATAGGAGGAATCTTCGACTTCCTTCAAAAGAAGAAGATAGAAAACCTAAATGAACTTGGCGTATAGACCCAATAAATAACAAAATAACCTAAAGGAGCTTTAAAATAAAGAAATAGTTTTAAAGCTCCTTTTTTTATTTTCCCAATTCTCCCTTCAATAAATGCCAATCACTAAAATAAACCCCAAAATCCAAAAGGAATAACTCCAAATAAACAAGGAATAAAATCTAAATAAACAAGGAATAATTTTGTAGAAACCCTATAAAAATTTCTTTAAACGAGATAAAAATTTTGCAACCTGCCAGGATACACTATGCAAGGTGGCAGGTTGCACTATGTAAGGTGGCAGGATACATAGTGTAAGGTGGCAGGATGCAAAAATTATACCTTAAATAAATAAACTTATATCAAGTATAAATATATTTATATAAGGCTTTTGCAGATTTATCTCTTGATAAAAATTACTCAATTAGAAATTAAGATTTTGAAATACACATAAATTGAATTTCAATCTTTTCATTTAATAAGGCTTTATACTTATAAAAAGATTATCTTTGCTTATTATTAGACAATTATAAGAAAAAGATATTGACTGATAATTATGAAATATTATTAATGGCAAATAATATGTAATTATGAAAAAGAAGAAACCTACTGTAGCTTTGATTTATGATTTTGATGGAACTCTTTCTCCTGGGAATATGCAGGAGTTTGGTTTTATTAAGGCTTTAGGACAAAATTCTAAGGATTTTTGGGAGAAGAATGCTTCTATGTCAGTTGAGAATGATGCAAGCCCAGTGCTTTGTTATATGAATTTAATGATTATGGAGGCTAAGGCTAAAGGAATTTCTTTGAAGAGAGATTCTTTCAGGCAATTTGGAAAGGATGTTGAGCTATTTAAGGGAGTTAAAGAGTGGTTTAGTATAATTAACAAGTATGGGAAAGAAAATGGCTTAGAGATTAAGCATTATATTAATTCTTCTGGAATGAAAGAAATGATAGAAGGAACTGAAATTGAAAAAGAGTTTGAAGCTATTTATGCTTGTTCTTTTATTTATAATGTAGATGGTATTGCTTATTGGCCTGCTATTGCTGTTGATTATACAACCAAAACTCAATTTCTTTTCAAAATAAATAAAGGAATTAAAAGTGTTAGTGATAATGTTGCAATTAATGAGTATGTTCCTGATGATGAAAGACCTGTTCCTTTTAAACAAATGATTTATTTTGGAGATGGAGAAACTGATATTCCTTCAATGAAACTGGTTAAGGAACATGGTGGAAATTCAATTGCTGTTTACAAGCCAAGAGATGCTAAGAAGAAAATTATTGCTGAGAAATTGATTTCTGAGAATAGGGTTAATTTTGTTTGTCCTGCTGATTATTCTAAGGATAAGGAAATACATAAGGTTGTTACTACCATTATTGATAAAATAAAGTCTGATTATGATTTTGAGAACTTGCAGAAGCTTCATAAAGCAAATGCTGATATGTCAAAATCAAAAAAACAATAAGTAAGCTTTTTTATTTATATCTTTGTACTGCTTTTGTCTTATGAATTAAATATGGCAAGACGGTTTGTTGAATTAATTTAATTGAAATTTATGATAGATCATATAAATTGTTCTCTTGAGAATGTTTGTGCTCACTGGGTTGGTAATAAGAATGATGAATTGCTTATTTTGGCTAAGAAGGAAATTGATATTGAAGATGAAATGTTGAGAAATACTTTGATAGGTTATTTCTTTTCTTCTTTTAAGTCGGAGGAATATTTCAACTTCTACCATGATAGCGATTTGAGATTTAATGAGGTTTATAATTATGTTTCTGACATATTTGATAATCCTTCTAATATTTATGATAAATCGATTTTCTTAGCTAAGCATTTATATGAAAAGAGTATTCATCCTAAGGTAAAAGGAGGGGAGTTTTATGTTGTTTATCTCAAGGATTGTTTTATTAATGGTAAAACTTCTGATTGCGTTGGAATATTTAAGTCAGAGAACAAGGATACCTTCCTGAAGGTTCGTTCAACTTCTGATAATTTTAATGTTGAATTGGAAAGGGGGATTAATATTAATAAGCTTGATAAGGGTTGTTTGATATTTAATATTGAAAAGGAGAATGGTTATATTGTTGCTGTGGTTGATAACACCAATAAGAGTTCTGAAGCTCAGTATTGGATTGATGAATTTTTGCATATTAAACAACGTCAGGACGAATATTATAACACACATAATGTTCTTTCAATGTGTAAGAATTTTGTTACTAAACAACTTCCAACGGAGTTTGATGTTTCAAAGGCTGACCAAGCTGATTTGTTGAATAAGTCGGTTAAGTTCTTTAAGGAGAAAGAGAGTTTTGATATGAATGAATTTGCTAATGAAGTTATGACTCAACCTGAAGTTATAGAAAGCTTCAATAATTATAAAAATGAATTTGAAGAAGGCTTTGGTGTTGAGATAATGGATAATTTCAATATATCAGACAGCGCAGTGAAGAAACAGGCTCGAGTTTTCAAAAGCGTTATTAAGTTAGATAAGAATTTCCATATATATGTTCATGGAGATAGAAAGCTTATAGAGCAAGGACAGGATGAAAAGGGGAAATTTTATAAGGTATATTACAATGAAGAAGAATAAAAAAAGGAAGCCGTTGAGCTTCCTTTTTTCTTATTATATTATTCTAATATTTCTATTAGTTATCTTACTCTAATTTTTTGACCGGCTTTAATTTTATTGCCTTTAATTTTATTTAGCTTAGCAAGTTTTTTTACAGTAGTACCATTTCTTTTTGCAATTGTAGAAAGAGTTTCTCCTTTTCTAACTTTAGTGTACTTACTTCCTCCTTTGGTTGAGGTTTTGTTTTTAGCTAAATTAGTATTTCTTTGTTTAACTGAATGGTGACGGAAATTATCTTTAGTAAGAGACAAATTATCATCTAAAAGAGCAAAATTAGTAAAATTAATTACATCTTCAGGATTAATTGCTGCACCTTGATAACGAATTTCAAGATGAAGATGAGGTCCTGTTGAGCGTCCTGTGCTTCCTCCTAATCCTAAAACTTCTCCTGCTTTAATTTCATCTCCAGGAGCAACATTTATTCTTGAAAGATGAGCATAATATGTTTCTAATTGATTATCATGTTCTACAACAACTAAATTTCCGTAAGCTCCAGCTCTTTTAGCAACTCTAACTTTACCGTCAAACATTGCTTTTATTGGTTCTCCTGTTCTCAAACTAAGGTCAATTCCATAGTGGTAACGATTTCTTCTTGGACCAAAACGAGATGAAACTCTAACTCCTTCACAAGGGAAAGAATAAAATTTCTTAGATCTATTATCAACAAGAGGTAGGTTTATTGCGTCATTTAGATTAGAAAAGTCTGTCTTTTTACGATGAATAGATGTAGTAGTTGGTAAAGCTTCCTTTAGGATATCGTCTTCATTTTCTGCTGCATCGTCATAAACAAGACTTGTTCCAACAAATTTCATTAAGGATTTACGAAAACGAGTAGTATCTTTAATTATTCCAATTTGATATTCTGAACTTTCTTTATCTACGTTTGTTCTATTTTTCATCATGCCTCTTTCATGAATTCCGTCTTTGCTTGGCAATTGAGCCATAAGAAAAACTGGTAACATGCAAAGCATTGAGATTGATAAAACGAATTTTGATTTATAAGTCATGCGATATTATTTTGTGTATGATAAATTTTATAATCGGCAAAGATAGGGAAAAAACGATATAATTTTTTATTTATTGGATTAAAGTGTGGCTTTTTAAGTTTTTTTAATTATTTTTCTTGGTGTTCTTCTCTTAACAAATCATTAATTGTTTTAACTGGAGTGAAAGTTTCAAGAGGAACTTCAACAAATATTGTAATCCAATCTGCCATTGCTCCATTCCATAATCCAGGTAATTCTTGTGCTTTTATAAGCTCTCCTTCATTAGATTTTGTGGAAATAAAACCAGTGGTTTTGTCAACGTAATTAGTTAAATTGAAGTTGTTCCCTTTATAGTCTTTTACTCCACAAACTATATCTACTGGGTTGAAATGTGTTGCCTTAGAGAAGATTCCTTTTTGGCTTTCATCCAATAAATCTACTTGTGCTTTTTCTATAATCTGCAAACTCTTTACTCCATTATTCTCAATCCAAAATGGTCCTCCACCAGGTTCGCCAACGTTTTTGACCATTGCACAAACTCTAATTGGTCGGTTAAGTTTATTGAAAACTTGTTTTAATATATCTTCTGATTTATTTTCTGAGGTTTCTTCCTTGCTTAATCCAATTCCTAATTTATTGGTTAATTCTATTATATCTACAAGTTCTTGGGACGTTAGTTTGCCTTTTTCTAAAGCTTTAAGAGATGAAAAAACTTTCTCCTGAGTTTGAAGAAGAATTCCAGCAATTAGGTTTTTGTATTTGTAAGTTGAGTTTTTAAATCTGTCGTGAGCAACATTATCGATATTCTTAATAAAGATAATATCACCTTTGATATCGTTTAGATTCTCAATCAAAGCTCCGTGACCAGAAGGGCGAAAGATGATTTTGCCATCCTTATCATAAGCTATTGTGTTGTCTTGATTGAGGGCTATTGTATCTGTACTCTGCTTTTGAAAAGAAAAGGAAATATTATATTTGACATCGAAGAGTTTTTCATAGTAAGGTTGAATCTCTTTTAAAACTCTTTGAAATTCTTCTTTATGCTCAACTGAAATTGTGAAATGAATATTGACTTCTTTGCTTTCCTGCGTGCAATAGTTGGCTGCTTCAACAAAGTGCTCCTCTATTGCATAGCGACATTTCCTTTCTTTATCTTCGGGATATTTATGAAAAAGAATTAGTGCTTTTGGGAGTTTTCCATAGTTAAGTCCTATTTCTGTAAGGATGTAATTTACTATTGAGGGATAATCTCCTCTTTCTAAATATTCGTCTAAGGATACTGAATGAGTTTCAAATTTTTGTTTTAATTCATCGAAAAAGGCGAATTTTTTTAGGTTTTCTATGGTTTTCTTAGCTTCAGGAAATTCTTTTAGGGTGTATTGAAGTCCCATGTAAAGTGCTGAAAACTCATATAAATCCTTAAACATTCTTGTTGCTGCTCCTGATGAAGGGACAAATTTGAGAAGAGAATGCTTGTCTTTGTTATTTTGAAAATATTGAATTGCTTCTTCTATTTCTTTGTCATTGAGCTTTTGAATCCCGTTCCCAATTGTGGCAGCTTCCGACAATTGAACAAAAGGAAAGCCTGTTATGAAGTTCATAAACTGAGTTTGAACATCATCAACACTTAATCCATGAGCCTCAATTTGCTCAATATCACTTTGAGTTAGGTTCATTTCTAATTAGTTTAAATTAATAGTTATGTAGTACAAATAGGACTATTCAACTGTTACACTCTTTGCTAAATTGCGTGGTTGGTCAACATCTCTGCCCTTTATTGAGGCAATATGGTAGGAGAGTATTTGAAGTGGAATAACTGTTAGAAGAGGAGTTAGGCATTCGTCTGTGGAAGGTATCTCTATGCAAAAGTCTGCCATCTTTTTAATATCTACGTCTCCTTCGGTTACTATTGCTATAATTTTACCCTTACGAGCTTTGATTTCTTGAACGTTACTTACTACTTTGTCGTATATTTTAACCTTAGGTGAGATAACCACAATTGGCATTTCATCATCAATAAGTGCAATAGGTCCATGCTTCATTTCTGCTGCAGGGTAGCCTTCTGCGTGTATATATGATATCTCTTTAAGCTTTAATGCTCCTTCTAAAGCTACTGGATAATTATATCCACGACCTAAATACATAAAGTTGCGAGCGTAGGTAAAGACTGAGGAAATTCTCTCTATATCCTTATCTAATTGAAGTATTTTCTCTATCTTATGTGTGATTTCGGATAGCTCCTTAACGGTATTTTTATATCTCTCATTACTGATTGTTCCAAGTTCTTTAGCAAGTGTTAGTGCCATCATTGTTAGTACTGCAACCTGTGTTGTAAAGGCTTTTGTGGAGGCAACTCCTATTTCTGGTCCAGCATGTGTGTAGGTTCCGCTATCAGTTGCTCTTGCTATGGATGACCCAACAACATTACATATTCCATATATAAAGGCTCCATTCTCTTTGGCAAGTTCCATTGCTGCTAAGGTGTCGGCTGTTTCTCCTGATTGTGAAATTGGGATTAGGATATCGTCTTTCTCAATTACTGGATAGCGATATCTTAACTCTGAGGCAACTTCAACGTCAACTGGAATACGGCAAAGCTCCTCAATCAAATACTTCCCTATAAGTCCTGCATGCCATGATGTTCCACATGCTGTTATCAAAATCCTCTTTGCAGAGCGGAAACGGTCAATATTATCAGTTATTCCACTTAGTTTAATCTCCTTCAATTCTCTGTTCAAGCGACCATTCATACACATTTCCAAGCTCTTTGGCTGCTCGTGTATCTCCTTTAACATAAAGTGTGGATAGCCCCCTTTCTCAATATCTTCAAGTGCCAACTCAATCTTTTTAATCTCGTGAATTACTTCTTGGTCTTTGAGATTGCGTATTTTGGGACTGTAACCAAGGCGTAATTCAGCCACTTCTTCATCGTTTAGGTATATAACATTTGATGTATATTCTATGATTGCAGTTGCGTCTGAGCCTAAGAAAAACTCTCCTTCTCCCACTCCCAAAATTAAAGGACTGCCCTTGCGAGCTGCAACTATTGTGTCCTTATTCCCCTTTTCTATAACCCCAATTGCATAGGCTCCAATCACAAAATTAAGGCTTCTTTTAACCGCATCAAAGAGGTTTAGCTTGTAGCGAGTTTTGATATATTCTATCAATTGTACCAATACTTCGGTGTCTGTATCGCTCTTAAAACTATAGCCTTCTTTGATTAGAAGCTGCTTTATACTAAGATAATTCTCAATTATTCCGTTGTGAATCAATGCTAAATTCTCCGATTGGGAGTAATGTGGATGGGCATTTTTATCGTTTGGTTCTCCGTGTGTTGCCCATCTTGTATGAGCAATCCCTATGCTTCCACTTATGTCTTTTCCATGGCAATATGCTTCCAATTGCTTAACTTTCCCTTTGGATTTGTATACATTAAGGTTCAAATCGTTATTCAAAAGTGCAACTCCTGCACTATCGTAACCTCTGTATTCCAAACGCTTTAGTCCCTTTATTAAAATTGGAAAAGCCTCCTTGTGACCAATATAGCCTACTATTCCGCACATATATTATTTGGTTTTATTTAAAAATAAATTTAGATACGGCAAAGATAAATAAAAGTATTCTATATTTAGGTACTAAATTTCATTTATTTTAAATATTTTTTCCTTTATGCCTCAAATCAACAAAAAAAGGCAGTCAATTAAGACTACCTTTTCCTTTAAATTATGATTTAAATTGCCGAAACTTTTATGGATTAGTTGGTTCTTCTGGATTTCCAAGTTGCAAACCCTTAATATCTTCGTTGTTATCATACTCAACTGGGATATTCTTCATCTTCTTTGCAAACTCTCTTTTAGGGCGTAAACGAATAAATTTTCTGGTGATTGTGCTTGCGTTAGCCTCCTCTAAAGTATCCACTGCCTTAGCACTAAACTCTGGAGAAATAACACCTATTTCACCAAGTTGAACAGGATTTCCTTCCATCAATTCCCATTCTATAACAGTTTCATACTGCATTAAAAGACCAAATACATCCCCTTTTGACCATGCAGAAGTCTCGGCAATTCTCTCTGCAATTTGCTTGGTTGTAATGACCTTATTCTTCTTTTGTCGGAGCAGAAACTTCATTCCTGGAAGAGCTCCAACTGTAATTTTACGCAATACGCGTACAAACTTCATCGGCATAAAAACCTCCTTTTCTAAAATGTAAAACAATAAATTTTAAATATATTATTGAAACGATGTTCTATTATAATTATTGTATATAAAAATGAAAAAATAAAATTTATATCACCAAAATCTTCCTTTGTCAAAATCTAAATCTTCAGTTTGTAAATTCGAAAAGGGGAGTTTAGGGGTTGTAAATCGACCGATTTGGGTACTGTAAATCGACCAGTTTAGACCTTCTAAATCGACCGATTTACGACCCCCAAATTGGTCGATTTACCACCTCTAAATTGGTCGATTTACTTTATCCAAACTTTCCTTTTACATCTTCAATATCCTCTTTCTGCCCCAAAATAACTGACTATTAGCAAAATGGCAAATAAAATATCATAAACCCAAAATACACCAAAAACACCTCCAAAAAAACAAATAATTTATGAAAATATCCTATCTTTGCAATTCATTAAAATAGGAATTAGGATGAACAAAATAATAGTAAGCGGAATGCGACCAACAGGTAATTTACATTTGGGAAGTTACTTTGGGGCTTTAAAAAGTTTTATTTCATTGCAGGAAGAACATAAGTGTTACTTCTTTATTGCAGACTATCACTCCCTAACAACTCATCCTAACCCTAAGGATTTACATAATAATGTAAGGATTATTCTTTCGCAATACCTGGCTTGTGGTTTAGACCCAGATAAGGCAACAATATATGTTCAAAGTGAAGTACCGGATATTTCAGAACTATATATGTACTTAAATATGAATGCATATTTGGGAGAATTGGAAAGAGTAACTTCATTTAAGGATAAGGTACGTCAACAACCAGATAATGTAAATGCAGGTTTATTAACCTATCCAACCCTGATGGCGGCCGACATACTCATACATAAGGCAACCCATGTTCCCGTTGGAAAGGACCAAGAACAGCATTTGGAGATGACTAGAACTTTTGCTGGACGCTTCAATAGAATGTATAATGTGGATTATTTTCCAGAACCTTTGGCTTATAATTTTGGGAAAGAATTGGTCAAAGTTCCTGGATTGGATGGTAGTGGAAAGATGGGTAAGTCGGAGGGAGAAGGCAATGCAGTATTCCTAAATGATGAACCTGAGGTATTGAGAAAGAAGATAATGAGGGCAAAAACCGATTCAGGCCCTACTGCTTTAAACCAACCTTTCTCCCCAGAAATAGAAAACATATTCTCCCTTATGAAGTTAGTTTCAAGCCCAGAAACACTTGCTTTCTTTGAAGAAAAATACAAAGATTGCACCATTAGATATGGAGATATGAAGAAGCAATTGGCAGAAGATATGATTGCATTCACAACCCCTTTTAGAGAGAGAATATTGGAGATAGAGAATAACGCAACTTACCTAAAGCAAGTGGTGGAACAAGGTTCTGAAAAGGCAAGAGTATCGGCTCAAAGAACAATAAAGGAAGTAAGAGAGATAATAGGATTTAAACCTTTCTAATCAAAAAGCCATGTCTAAGCTATATCTTGTCCCCACTCCAATAGGAAATCTTGAAGATATGACGCTTCGAGCCATAAGAATTTTGAAGGAAGTTGACTTGATTCTTGCCGAAGATACTCGCACTTCAAGACCCCTACTTAACCATTTTGAGATAAAAACACCCCTGCAAGCACATCATCTATTTAATGAACATGAGCAAGTAGAACGAGTGGTTGGGGAGATTAAATTTGGGAAATCCATAGCCTTAATCACAGATGCAGGCACACCAGGAATATCAGATCCAGGGTTTCTATTAGTGAGAGAATGTATTAAAAATGAAATAGAAGTGGAGTGTTTACCTGGAGCAACAGCATTTGTACCAGCCCTTGTTAACTCAGGACTTCCTTGTGATAGATTTTGTTTTGAAGGCTTTTTGCCACACAAAAAAGGAAGACAAACAAAGTTAGAATCCTTAGTTGAAGAGGAGAGAACAATGATATTCTATGAATCACCACACCGACTTATAAAAACATTAACATCCTTTTCCGAATACTTTGGTCAAGAAAGAAGAGCCTCAGTAAGTAGAGAAATATCCAAGTTTTACGAAGAAAATAAACGAGGAACACTAAGAGAACTCATAGCTTATTTCTCACAAAAAACCATCAAAGGAGAAATAGTAATCATCCTACAAGGCAAAAACGACAAAGCCTAAACCATAAAATTTAACCCCAAAACCCTAAACCAACTTATTCGGATTCTTCTCCACAAAAGAGCCCCAAGCAGCTTTTGAACTTTGTTTCTTAGCCCTTTGAACAGTGGGAAAAGGATTATCCTGACAATGAAAATGGCACACAGCAACCGCCAAAGCATCAGTTGCATCCAAGTATTTAGGCATATCAAACTCCACCATCCTTTGTAACATTAAAGCAACCTGCTCTTTGGAGGAAGCACCATTTCCAGTTATTGACTGCTTAATCTTTCTTGGCGAATACTCCACAAAGGGAATACTCCTTGAGAAAGCAGCCGCAATACATAATCCCTGAGCTCTTCCAAGTTTAAGCATAGACTGAACATTTTTGCCAAAAAAAGGAGCTTCAATAGAAAGAATATCGGGATTATACTTGTCAATAATAGCAACAATAATATCAAACAATTCTTTCATTCTTGTTGACATATCCTTAATTTTACCCAGTTTCAAAACATTCATCTCTAACAAAGTAATTTGCTTTCCCTTTTGTTCAATCACCGAATAACCCAACACATTAGTTCCAGGGTCAATCCCTAAAATTACATTTTCTGAAACAGTTTTCGCCATACTAAAATCTTCTTATCCCCTTATTTTGAGCAAAAATACTAAATTTTTTCTATAAAATTACTTCTTTATTTGTGTAAATTAAATAAGTTGCAGTATATTTGCATGTTAAAATGAAAAATTCAAGTAAAACTATTTAATAATTAAAAAACGAAGATTTATGTTTAAAAATCATCCAAAAGGGCTAATCTCTGCTGCCCTAGCCAATATGGGAGAACGCTTTGGTTTCTACATTATGATGGCAATTCTTCTATTGTTTCTTAACAATAAGTTTGGCTTTACTGGCTCAGAAGGCGCAATCATTTATTCCGTTTTCTATGCCTTAATCTATGTTTTGGCATTAGTTGGAGGACTTATTGCTGACAAAACCAGAAAGTATAAATCAACCATTTTGGTTGGACTTTTGCTTATGACAATAGGCTATTTGCTTCTTTCAATTCCAACAAAAACTCCTGTTGAAAATATGCCTTTAATATTGGCATTAACTTGTTTTGGATTGTTTTCAATAGCATTTGGTAATGGTTTATTTAAAGGAAACCTACAAGCAGTTGTTGGACAGCTATATGATAATCCAAAATATGAAGACAAGAGAGAAGTAGGTTTCCAAATATTCTATATGTTCATTAATGTAGGTGCAATGTTTGCTCCTCTAATGGCAGTAGGTTTAAGAAATTGGTGGGTAAAAAGCAATGGTTTTGAGTTTAATGCAGACCTTCCAAGACTTTGTAATCAGTGGGCAAGTGGAAGTGATGCAATGACTGCTGATGCAAAGGTTAGATTTGCAGAGCTTGCAACACAAGTTGGAGGAGATGCTAGCAACTTGGATATTTTTGCAAAAGAATACTTGAATATCTTTATGCAAGGATACCATTATTCATTTGGTATTGCAATTATTGCTATGGTTATTTCTCTTACAATATTTATCATTAACAAAAAGAAATTACCAGATCCATCACAAAAGAAAGTTGAAGCTTCAACTGCATCTAATGCAGCAGTAGAAATGGACGCTAAGGAAGTTAAACAAAGACTATATGCTCTATTTGCTGTATTTGCAGTAGTTATTTTCTTCTGGTTTTCATTCCACCAAAACGGACAATCTCTAACTTTGTTTGCTAATGACTATACTAAAATGTTAAACATTAATTTAGGCTTTACCACACTACAAGGAGCCGAAGTTTTCCAAGCATTTAATCCAATTTTCGTTGTATTCTTAACTCCAATTGTAATAGGTTTATTTGGATGGTTAAAGTCAAGAGGCTTAGAAATATCAACTCCTAAAAAGATTGCTATAGGTATGGGTATTGCTGCAGCAGCATTTGCAGTAATGTCATTAGGTTCAATTGGACTTCCATCTGCTGCTGAAAGACTTGCTTCTGGAGGAATCCCAGATGCTATGAGAGTTACACCATGGTTATTAATTGGAACTTATTTAATCCTTACAGTTGCAGAGTTATTTATTTCTCCTCTTGGAATAGCATTTGTTTCAAAAGTTGCTCCTCCAAAATATCAAGGTATTATGCAAGGGGGCTGGTTAAGTGCAACTGCTTTAGGGAACCAATTACTATTTATTGGAGTAATCTTCTATAACAGCATTCCAGTTTGGGCAACTTGGACTATATTTGTTGCAGCATGTTTGATATCAATGTTTACAATGATATTTATGCTAAAATGGTTAGAAAGAGTAGCTAAATAAACGAGATATTCAATATTTTTTAAAAGCCTTCGTTTATACTTCTAAATGAAGGCTTTTTGTTTTAAACGCTCTGATATTTTATCAATAAAATTGGTAGATAATCATAAAATTGTATTTTTGCACCCTTTAATAAAATAGAATAATGAAAACACAGTTTCCCTTAAGAAAGGATCAAGAATATATACATTTAATTCAACTTTTGAAAGCAACAAACATGGTTGATAACGGAGCTTTGGCACAGGAATTGGTAGTGGAAGGAGAAGTAAAGGTTAATGGAGAAGTGGAATATCAGAAGAGAAAGAAAATTCGTAAAGGAGATAAGGTTGAAATTTGGGAAGAAGTAATAGAAGTAATTTAATAAACTAACTAAGTATTTTATAAACTAATAATTTTTTAAGTATGGATTTAAGTAAGATATTATCAATATCAGGAAAACCAGGACTATTTACATTGATTTCACAAGCAAAAAGTGGAGCATTAATAGAATCCTTATTAGATGGAAAACGTCAAACCGCTTTTGCAAATGCAAAGATTAGCTCTTTGCAAGATATTAGTATTTTTACAATTGATGAAGATATACCTTTAGTAAAAGTATTTCAAGAAATTTACAAAAAAGAAGAAGGTAAAGATTGTATTGACCCAAAATCTGACTCAAAGAAGTTAATTGCATACATGACAGAAATAGTACCTAACTTCGATAGCGAAAGAGTATATGTTTCAGATATGAAAAAACTATTCACTTGGTACAATTTGCTAAACAGCAAAGGACTAATTGACCTTAAAGAAGAAATTGAAGCTGAAACAGAAACCCAATCAGAACAAAAAGACTCAGAATAAAATTCCTAAGATTATTTTTTAGTTTTATTAAGACTCCGTTTATTTTAAATTTACGGAGTCTATTTTTTATAGGATTATTATGTGTTTCCTATTTCCACTTTAGTGTAGAAATCATATAATCAATATCTGTTTTAATCCTATTGATAATAGGAGAAAGAGAATCATTATTAGCTTTGTAATCAAAATATAAAGCTCCACGAAGGAAGTATTTAGAACTATCGGTAACATAAAACTGATAAGGAGAAGCAACTTGTGAGCCTTTTATCTCAAATAAATAACCATAAACCTTATCCCTTTTATTTACAAATTCTTTTTCAATTACTCCACTTGAGAACTTATCATGCTCTTTGGTGAAATTATAACTATCATTAATCAATGTATCTAATCTGATGTTCTTATTTAAGTTAATAAAGGTCATATATAACTTACAACCATAATCCTTAAAGTAAATATTAAACCAATTAATATTTGAATTTTTATCTTGCCTTTCTTCAATAACTCCATAATTGGGATACTTAAAAGTAAAAGGAAGAGATAACGTGTCAAATGTCAAGTATTCTGGCTTCGGCACATCAATACGAAAATATGTTTTGGGTTTTGGAGTAGAGTTTTGATCTTTAGAACAACCAACAAACCCAATTAGACTTAATAAAATGATAAAAATATATTTGACTTTCATTATTATTTAACTATTAATTTAACTCGTTCAATTTTTCTGTTATCAGCTTTTTCAATTATAAAAAAATAGTTGTCGAACTTAATTGTTTCTCCTTTTTTAGGCAAATATCCAGCAATTTCAATTAACATACCAGCCAAAGTATCTGCATCTCCTTTAATCTCTTCAAACACTTTATCATCGGGAAGCCCAATAGCCTTACAGAAGTCATTAATACTAATTTTGCCAGTAAACATATAGGTTTTCTTTCCAAGTTTGGTAACTAACGAAGGTTTAAGATGGTCAAACTCGTCGCTAATCTCTCCAACAATCTCTTCCAAAATATCTTCTAAACTAACAATACCAATTACAAATCCAAATTCATCAACAACAATTGCCTGATGGCGTTTCTCTTCCAAAAACTCCTTTAATAGGTCATTAACATCCTTAGTTTCTGGAATAAAAAAAGGTTCTCTAATAATTTTACTCCATTCAAACTCCTTTTCAGTGCATAGGTATTTGAATAAATCTTTAACATGCAAAACCCCCTTAATTTGATCAAGCTCCTTTTCATAAACAGGAATTCTTGAAAACCCACTTTGAGCAATTATCTCCATTACCTTATTGAAAGGAGTGGAAGCCTCTAATGCTAAAATATCTACTCTTGCTGTCATGATATCTGATGCATCATGATCTAATCCAATTGTTTTTCTAATTGGATATCTGTCAAAAGTAAAATTATCTTTATCTTTATTGTCTTCAAGATAAAGTTTTAAATACAAATTGTAGAAAGGCTTAAGAACCTTCTTCCCGAATATATTTTTTCTTTTCAAACTCAAAAATTTTTATATGGCAAAAGTAAACATTTTTTTAATTTTGAGTGTTATATCTCTACAAAGATAAAATTTTTATTACCTTTGTGCATTGATTAATAGTATTACAAAATTTATTGATGATGAAAAAAATATTATTTCTTTTATTAATAGCTTACCCTTTTCTTATTAGGGCACAAGTAGTATGTACTTCTCAAAATGGACAATCAGCACAGAGTGTTGTTGAAAACTACTTTTTAGGAGGTGGAGTTGAGGTATCAAATGTTAGGTTTAATGGGCAGTTAAATGTTAATTCTAACCAATTTGGAACTTTTACAAATGCAGATACAACAGGACAAAATATAAAGCTAAATGGGGGACTGGTTATTGTAACAGGTGATGTACAAGATGCTGCTGCTGGTCAATATGCAGTACATAGTTCATCATCAAATCCAGCAAGTAATGGGCCTGATGTTTCGACTTCACTTTATTATTTATTACAACAGTTGGGACTTAATTATTCAATGTATGATGTTGGAGTATTGAGTTTTGATTTTATACCATTGGGAGACAGGGTTTCGTTTAAATATGTTTTTGCAAGTGATGAATATCCAGAATATGTTTGTACTCAAAAAAATGATGCTTTTGGGTTTTTTATATCTGGACCTTATGATCCTATAACTGGTTCTCCTGTAAGTGTTGGAGGGGCTCAAACTTACAATTATGAAAATATAGCTATTATACCAGGTACTAATCCTGAACTACCTGTAACAATAAACACAGTAAATGGAGGAATTGCTATTGGAAGCACGCAACCATGTATTACAACTAACTCATATTTACATATTCAACAACCAACAAGCTCCTCAATCAACAAAATGAAAGGATATACCAAAGCATTAGAAACCAAAAGAGTTGATGTGGCAGCATGTTACAAGTACAGTATTTCGATGGCAATATGTGATCTTGACGATAATTTATGGAATTCAGCAGTTTTTCTTGGAGCAAATTCATTTAAAGTTGATGAATTTCAACTTAGTGCACAAGTTGGAGGAGTAACACATGGAGATACTGTAATGAAAGCAAGTTGTTCTTCAACAACAGTTAGATCATCTCTTAATCGTCCTGCCGAAGCTGGTGATGCCTACACTTTTAGAGTGGAAGGAGATATGGTTGAAGGAGTCGATTATCAATCGTTTGGAAATACTCTAACCTTTCCAGTTGGAGATACTATGGCAGAAGTAACCATTAATTTTATTTCAAGTCCTAATGATGTTCCAGGTCAAGTAAAAACAATGTATATAATTACTGAGGCAAGAACAGAATGCTCCGTTGATGACACAATAACTATTAGAGCAGTTGTTCCTCAAAATTTTGTTATAACGAACATATCAGATAATAAGGTTTATTGCGATGATGTTTTACCTCAAAGAGAAATGGTCTATGTTAATGTTGAAAACCCTATTGGTAATGTTACTTATTCATGGCAAGACCCTGATGGAAATCCAATCGGGGAAAATCCCAATTCAGATACAAACTACATAACAATAACTCAACCAATTATTGTTACCATAAATGTTTCTGATGAGTGCGACAGAACAGTAACAAGAAACATCCAGTTTTCAAAGAATACAGCAACAACAGTAGTAAGTTCTGATAAGGACAGAATTTGTGAAGGAGATAGTATAATTTTATCTTGTACTAATGCCACATCTTGTATTTGGACATCAACTCCTGCAGATATTAGATTAGCTCAAAACAATACTTCCATAAATCCTGTTGCAATGCCATCATCTCAAACTACCTATTCTGTTACAATAATAGATGCAAATGGCTGTCAAGCACAAGGACAAGTTAGCGTTCAAGCCTATCCTGCAGTTAAAGCAAAAATGTCTTTAAATCCAAATAAGTTAACTTACATCAATAATCAAACTCAATTCTCTGACCAAACTGCAAATAATTTTTCAAGATTATGGGACTTTGGAGATGGAACAACTTCAACTTTGGAGAATGGTTATCATAGCTACCCAAATAATATTGAATCAGAATATGATGTTGTTCTTGTTGCTTATAATGAAGCTCTTTGTCCAGACACTGCAAGAGGAAAAATAATTGTTAAGCCAGACTTTGGAATTTATGTTCCAAGTGCCTTTACACCTGGTGCTGCAAATGCAAATTCCTATTTCGTCCCAATATCATCAACTCCCGTTGAATATGAACTAAGTATTTATAATCGTTGGGGAGAAAGAATTTTCTACACAAATAGAAGAGATGGTTCAAAAGATGAACAAGCTGGTTGGGATGGTAAATTAAAAGATGGAAGTTACGCACCTGATGGTAATTATGTTTGGTATTTAATCTATACAGATGGAGATGGAAAATTGCAATCCAAAAATGGTTCAGTAGTATTAGTGAAAGGAAAATAAAAATTGAATTAACTAAATTATAAACCACTTCTTTTTATTTAAACAATAATGTGTAAAAGCTTATTCTGAAATCTTGGGATAAGCTTTTTTTTATGCTTTTTTTTTATAGGAATTTTAATGATAAAGAATAGGGAAAATAAAACCTTGTTTCAGTAAATTAAAACGAAGAAAGAAAAAATTAAAACTTGATTTCAGTAAATTAAAACTTGATTTCAGTAAAATAGAATAAGGAGTTAGTTAGATTATTCTATTAACTTTTTTATGTTGAAAAATATACCATTTAATCCTTTTTATTACGTTTTATATGTGTAATTTTATCCCTTGAAAAATAATGTAATTATGAATAGAAAACTTTTTGCACTAATTCTTTTAACTAATATGCTCTCTTTTGGACTAATGGCTCAAAAGACAGAGGTTATAAAAGAACCAGTACGTGTTTTAAGCGATGCTAAAACTCTTTTTAATCAACAAAAATATGCCGCTGCATATCAACTTTATGTTAATTATATAGATTTGAATAGACAAAATAGAGATGCAAATCTTTCTGAAGCATATTTCTACAAAGCCATTTCGGCAGCAAATTTGGAAAACAACGATGCAGACAAGCAAATAAGAGAATTTTTATCACTTTTCCCAAATGATGCAAAGAAGAATGATGCATATTTCAACCTTGCCAATTTCTACCAAAAACAAAATAACTATAAGGAAGCAATCATCACTTATCAAGAAATTGAGTTTGGAAGTTTGACCAAAGAACAAAAACAAGAGTATAATTACAAAATAGGATATTGCTATTTTAATTTAGGAGATTATGAAAATGCCAAAACCAATTTTGCTGCAGTAAAAGACACCAGAAGCAAATATTCATCACCTTCAACCTACTATAATGCACATATTCTCTATACGGAAAAGAAATATGATGTTGCTCTAAAAGAATTTAAAAGCTTACAAAAGGATAATAATTTTAAAGGAATTGTTCCTTACTACATTTCACAAATCTACTATATACAAGGAAATTATCAAGAATTGGTAAAACAAGCACCTGAACTTTCACGACTTTCAAGTTCAAAACGTACAGGCGAAACAAATAGGATGCTTGGAGAGGCATATTGCAAATTGGAACGTTACGATGAAGCAGTTGAATATTTGGAAAAAGGAGTTAAGGATAATGAAGCAAGCACAGTAGAGGAAAATTATTTGTTGGGTTATGCTCTAAACAAAAGTGGAAAACATAATGAAGCAATACCTTATCTCTTAAAAGCTACAATTAATAAAGATTCGCTTTCACAAAATGCAATTTACAATTTAGGATATTCCTACTTAAATATAGGAGATAAAATATCAGCTCGTTCTTCATTTCAAGAAGCCTATAATTTAGATTTTGACCCAAATATAACAGAAGATGCACTGCTTAACTTTGCCAAACTTTCCTACGAACTTCCCAATCCATTCAATGAAACAATCCAATCCTTCCAACTTTACTATGACAAATACCCTAAGTCAACAAAAATTAATGAAGTGAAAGAATATCTTGCACAGCTATATGCAAGCAGCAAGAACTACCAACACGCATTAAAACTTATTGAAGAACTTCCAAAAAGAAGTAAGGCAATAAATGAAGCCTATCAAAGAGTAGCTTTAAACAGAGGTATAGAAATTTTCAATGAAGGCAACTACAAAGGAGCAATTGAAATGTTTAATAAGAGTTTATCGAACCCAATTGACGACAATCTTACAGCAGCAGCCTATTACCTAAGAGGAGAATCCTCTTATAGATTAGGAAACTATGAAGGTTCAATTAGAGAATTAAATTCTTTTTACAAAACACCAAATTCAAAGAAGAGTATCTACTATTCAAAAGCCAACTATTCAATGGCATATAACTACTTTAAACAAAAAAGATATTCAAAGGCAAGAGAATATTTCACCCTATTTCTAAATGCAAGTAAGAACGAACACCCTAAACTTGTTTCCGATGCTCACAACAGAGTGGGAGATTGCTATTTTACTGAAAGAGACTTTCAAAATGCAGTGAAAGAATACGATTATGTTATAAAGGCTGATTTAATTGATGTTGATTATGCAAGTTATCAAAAATCCCTAAGTGTTGGAGCAATGGGAGATACAGAACAAAAATCAAGAATATTACAAAAATCCATTGCCTCCTATCCAAACAGCTCCTATAAAGCAAGTATGATATTTGAACTTGCTAACTCCTATTTGGTTTTAGAACAAAATGAAAAAGCACTGCAAACCTACGAAAAGGTAGTTAAGGAACATCCACAATCCATACACGCCAAATCAGCAATAAGCAAGATAGGAATGCTATACTACAAAGAAGGAAAAGATGACTTAGCTCTAAAAACCTTAGATAAATTGGTTAAAACTTATCCAACAACCGAAGAATCACAAGCAGGAATGAAAAGCATAAGAACAATCTATGTTAATCAAAACAAGGTTGACGAGTATTATGATTATGTTAAAACAATTCCTAATGCCGATTTTACAGTTAATGAAGAAGACTCTGTAACTTATGAAGCAGCAGAAAATGTGTATATGAAAGGAGATTGCCAAGGAGCAGTTAAAGGATTTAAAACCTATTTAGATAAATTCCCTGTTGGTTACTTTGCTGTTAATGCACATTACTATTTGGCCGATTGCTTGAAAAAAGCCAATGAAAAGGAAGAGGCTTTAAAATCATATATGTTTATCTGTTCAAGTCCAAAAGGAGTCTTTTCAGAAAAGTCCTTACTTTATGCAGCAGAAATAAGTTTTGCAACAGAAAAATATAAGCAGGCAAATGAACTATACAAACGATTGGAAAAAGAATCGGAAGTAAACTCCCATAAGTCAATAGCTGAATTGGGTATAATGAGAACAGATTTCTATTTATCAAACTATGCATTAGCAATTGAAGCAGCAAAGAAAGTGCTTGCCAACACTAAGAACACAAATTCAATAAATGAAGAAGCAACTATGATATTTGCTAAAAGCAGTTATACATTAGGAGATACAGCCACTGCTTTGAAAGAATTTGAGAAATTGAAAAAATCAAAGAATGGTGAATACTCAGGAGAAGCAAATTATATATTCTTTGAAAGAGCCTTTAATAATAAGAAATACGATGAAACCGAAAAACTTATCCTCAAATATTCTGCCAATCCAACAAGTGAGTTTTGGTTAGCAAAGTCAATTGTATTGCTTGGAGATGTTTATTCCAAAAAGGGTAAAAATACCTTGGCAAAACAAACATATCAAAGTATTGTTGATAACTATGAAGGAGAATTGGTTGAGGTAAGTAGAAAGAAGATAGAGGAAATTCTTAATGCAGAAAATGCAGAGAAAGAAAAGCAAGAAAAGAAAATTGAGAAAAAGAAAGATGAGGTTGATGAGGTTATAATTGGTAACTCAACAGGGAATAATAATTCACTTCCTTCACCTTCTGAAAACAAAGTACAATAATTGAAAATACACTTTAATATATATTGAAATATGAAAGCTATAAATAAAATAGGACTATTTGTTTTTCTAACCTCATTTGGAGTTTCATTAATGGGGCAAGAGGCAATAACTGATACAACAAACAAAACAACAAGAACCAATCTAAACGAAAGTGTTATTATTTCTGCACAGTTTGACCCAATTGTGAATGAAGCAATGAAGTTATCAGAAAACCCAAACATATTTGACACCACATTCAAAGTGCCAGATTTTAAATACGAAATAATCAATAAAGTATATCCAACACAAATAAGAATTGAAGAAATAAAACCAGCAAGAGTTAAGGGAGAACCAGTTTCCATGCTCTATAATGGAAACATAAAGGCAGGAATAGGAACATATTTAACACCTTATTTTGAAGGACTATACTCCGAAACAAGAAACAGAACATTCCTTTACTCCATTCATGCAAGACATTATTCTTCTCACTGGTCAATTAAAGACTATCCAACAAGCCATTTTGCAAATAATGATATTAACCTCTATGCAAAGAAGATTTGGGATAAATTCTATGTTGATGCCAAAGTGTATTACAATAACTCAATAAACTACTATTATGGATTTAATAATGACTCCATAAAATTGAAAGATAAAAATTTTAGAGCCTTATGGCATAATGTAGGATTTAAAACAACCTATTCAAGCCTTTACAGAAATGACAATTCATTACATCATTGGGTTAGTCTTGGAGTAGAAAACCTTTCAAGCAAATGGAGTAGCAATGAACTGACATTTTTCCTTATGGGAGATGCAAACAAACAATTTGAACTTTTCAACAAGGAAAAGCAAGTTTTAGGGGTAAAAATCAACTACAAACATTCTTTCTTTAAATACGATATTAAAAACATTTACACAGCACCATACTACCTGAATCAATTATACCCACTTCTTAATTTTAACACAGAAGGTCTTGTAGGAAATCCAACATACAATACAGGCATTGTAGAAATTAAACCTTATTTTGATTTCAAGATTAGTCGTTTCCAACTTCACACAGCATTAAATTTCTCTCCTGAGTTTGGAAAAAAATCAGATTTCAGACTACTTCCAACAGCCATTGTTTACTTCCCAATTATTCCAAAGAAACTTTATTTTCAAGGAGGTATAGAAGGAAATGTTGAAAGAATAGCATTAAACAGTTTTAGAATAGAAAATCCATATGTAAGCCCATTCCTTCAAATTAAACCAACAACAAAAATTAATCTCTTTGCAAAACTAAACTCCAATATAAATGATATGGGAATAAGTGTTGAAGGAGGAATTCAAAACATATATAATCATCATTTCTATGTAAATGACACCTTATCCTACTATAAGAATATGTTCAGTATAGTTTATGATGATGTTGTGAGATTTTACGCAAAGGGACATTTTGAATATAATATTGCAAAAACATTATCTCTAATGCTTGATATGCAATACCAAACCTTTAAGATGAAACGCTTAGATTTTGCTTACTATCAACCAGCCTTTACAACATCTCTTTCTCTTCAATATATAGTAGCCAAGAAACTTATTATTGATTTTGCTCCAACCTTCAAAACAGGAGTAAAAGCAATGTATATGGGAGAGGAAAAGCAACTTGACCCAATTGTTGATATTAATCTTAATGCTCAATACATTTACTCTAATCAACTATCTTTCTTCCTTAAACTTAACAACCTTGCATTCCAACGTTATGAGCAATACTACAGCTACCCTTCACAAAGATTTATGGGAATGATTGGAGCATCGTTTTCTTTCTAATAAACCATAAGTAGAGTATTAGGCTAAATTAAACAATATTTACACTCTCTATTCGTTAAATAATTCTACTTATTATAATTATTTTGAGCATGAGAATTAAATTTTCCTTTTCAATAGTTTTAGCCTTTCTGCTACTTGCACCCAATTTATTAAAAGCACAATTCCCTAATGTTCCAATTGGACAGTGGAGAGATCACTTATCCTATTATCAAACCAAGAAATTAGCATTGGTAGAAGATAGAATATTGGTGTCAGCAGGAAGTGCAATGTTTTTCTTTGACCCAAAAGAAAATTCTGTTGAAAGATTTTCTAAGGTTGAAGGACTAACTGATGCAGGAATAACTCAGCTTGCTTACGATAAAAACACTAAAAGCATTATTGTTGTTTACGAAAACTCCAATATAGATATAATTCAAAACGATAAGGTTTATAATATTCCAGACATAAAGATACGTTCCATTGAAGGTAGTAAGATGATAAACAATATCACTTTCTATAATGAAAAGGCATATCTTTCTTGTGGATTTGGTGTAGTTGTTTTGGATTTAAGTAGAAAAGAAATCTTTGAAACCTACTATATTGGGAACAATAGCTCTAAAATAAATGTAAATAATGTAGTTATTCAAAACGATTCCATTTACGCTGCAACAGTTCAAGGACTATTATATGCTCCTTACAATTCTCCATCCTTATCAACAAGCGAAACATGGACTAAATATGAAAACTTTAATAATCCTAACAATAAAGAAATACTCTATCTTTTTGAATTTAACAACAAACTTCTTATAGGGATAGAAAATCACAATACAAATATTGATTTATTTGAAAAGGTTAATAATGGCTTTGACACTGTGTTTGCCAATCAGTTTGCCTATTGGATTAAACCAACAAATAATCATATAGTTGTAAAAACATGGGGAACAGCACCAGCTTTAATTATATACGATACACTTTTTCAAACAGAAAGAGTAATTGATACAAGCTGGTTCCCAATTAAATATGATTGGGATCAAAAAACTATAATTATTCCAGAAATAGGAGATGCATTAATAATTGGAGATGAACTTTATATGGCACACGAAAGAGAAGGAGGGCTGTTGCAATTAAAGAACTTCAAACAAAACATGTATACCAAACCCATATATCCCAATGGACCATTATCCAATGACGTCTTTTCAATAACTGCCTCCAACGATATGATTTATGTTGCACCAGGAGGAAAAACCATACAACACGCACCAAGAGGAATACCCGCCAATATATATCATTTCAACCGCTACTACTGGGATTGTTTAAGCAATTTCCGTGAGTATGAAAACATAGTGAAAGATATTGTACATGTAAGTATTGATCCAAGAAACCCAAAGCATATTATGGCAGCTTCCTATTGGAATGGAGTTGTGGAAATAATGGATAATAAAATCATTAAGATTTGGGATAAAGACAACACAAATAATGTTTTGAGTGAAAGCTATGGATATAGAATAATAGCCTCTGAGTACGATATGTCAGGGAACCTTTTGGTTGCAAATTCACTTTCAAGCACGGCACTATGCTATTTGAATTATAGGAACGAGTGGGGAAACTTCAACACCTATGGAATGATAGGTCAAACCGAAACCTTAGGCCTTTTAATAGATCAAGTTTCAGGTAATTTCTACAAATTCCTATGGACAAGTAATAATAAGATATTGGCCATAAACAATAATGGACAACAAGTTATAATAGACCCAAATAATGGAGCAAAAGACCAATCTAATAAGATAAACTGCATGGTTCAAGACAAGGAAGGAGAAATTTGGATAGGTACAGACAAAGGAATTAAAGTTATATACTCCTTAGACGATATTTACTCAACACAAGATAATGGAACATCTGCTGTAACCTGCAATAATATAATTTATCAGGAAGAAGGAATAGCACAATACCTGCTTAATTTTGATAATATCAACACAATCCTTTGCGATGGAGGAAACCGTAAATGGGTAGGAACAGAAAGAAATGGAATATTTGTATTCTCTCCAAATGGCGATAAACAACTCTATCATTTCACAGCAGAAAACAGTCCACTATATTCCAATAGAGTTTTAACAATGGCACAAGACCCACAAACAGGCGAAATATACATTGGAACAGATAGAGGAATAATCTCCTACAAAGCAGAATCAACAGCACCAAAAGAAGAAGCAGGAGCATTATACGTTTATCCTAATCCAGTTAGACCAGACTATAATGGAACAATTGCCATAAAAGGATTTGTTTACGATTCCGATGTTAGAATAACTGACATAGCTGGAAATATGGTAGCACACGTTAAGTCAATTGGAGGACAAGCCATTTGGGATGGAAAGAACTTTAAGGGAGAAAAAGTAAGCTCAGGAGTTTATTTAATATTTGGTTCAGCAAGCGAAGGAAAAGAAACAGCAGTAGGTAAAATCCTCTTTGTAAGGTAAGCCACAAACACAAATGATATACGAAACAAAAGGGATAGTACTAAGAACATTTCCCTATTTGGAAAGCAGCACAATTGTAAGAATACTAACCAAAGAATTTGGAGTAAAATCGTATATCCTAAAAGGAGGAAGAAAAAGCAAGACAAACCTTCGCTCCAACCTATTCCAAACACTCTACATATTAGACTTGCAAGTATATAACAACCCTAAGAAAGAAATTCAAATAATAAGCGAAGCCAAAATAGATAAAGACCTCACACCCTTATTTTCCGACATAAAGAAAACCTCCCTTGCATTTTTCCTTTCAGAAATCATAAACCAATGCCTTAAAGAAGAGGAAAGGAGTGAAGTGTTATATGAATTTATAGAAGAAAACATACTAAACCTAAACAAACTAACCGATAACTATTCCACCTTTCATTTAAGTTTCCTATTAGAGCTATCAGAACATTTGGGATTTATGCCAATGAATAATTATAGCCTCCAAACACCCTATTTTGATATACTAAAAGGACATTTTGTAAGCAATAACCCCTATCAAAGCAACCACATATCACAAGAAGACTCCCTTTTGCTCTCCAACTTCCTATTCTCTCAAAACCCCATATCACAAAACTACACCCCCACCAAACTAACCAAAGAAGAGAAAAACAAAATCCTCAATATCCTAATTCAATTCTATCAAACCCACATCCTAACACCCAATAGCATAAAATCCCATATAGTCCTTGCTACTATATTGCATTAATTATTTTTTCTGAATCTTTTTCTGAATCAGGATTTGCTTGATTTGAGGATTTGCATGATTATTTTTTTTGTCTTAAAGATGCCAAATTTTTTTGATATGTTGCATTTTAAGTATATTTTTTTACAGTATTTGTAGTTAAATAGGATTAAATTATCATAGTCAGAAAAACATCAATCATAATTGAAAATATGTCCTTTATATTTTTATTTATCTCCTTTATATTTCCAAATATGTCCTTTATATTTTTGTATATGTCCTTTATATTTTTCATTATATCCTTATTTTGTTGAGGCATGCCACTACAATCGACAAAAGAATCAAAGTTCAAGACAAAATCCTACTAATCTTTTAATCCTATTAATCTTAATTCAGACTAAAATAGTTACCTAAGTTACTCAAATTACCCTCTAAAAAAAAGGTTTGAGGAAAAAAACAAAAACCTTTTCAAAACATAGTAACTTAAGTAACTTTGGTAACTATTTTTCATGAGATTCCGTCTTGCGGGATTCTTTCAACCAAAGCAACAAAGTCGATGAGTCCGACTCCCACACAACCAAAAATCCCGCACTACGAAATCAACAAAATCATGATTCAGATAAACAACACAAACCCTTCAATAACAATTTATGATTCTTAATAAGTTTGAAATTCAGGTATTTGTAATTTTGCAGGAAATTATTTCACCTATTTTTTTGGAAAAACTTTATTTGTGTTGTATCTTCGCAAGCTAATTCACTTGTGTAATCACCTATGCAGACTATTAAACTTATTAAAACTACTTATAGGTTAGTTGCGATAATGGTTCTTTTCATTGTCCCTATAATTGCTTTTGCTTCAAACTCTAAACAAAAAACGATTCTCTATGTGAGTTCTTTTTCTCAGAGTACTTATTGGTCTGAAAAAACTGAAGAGTCTCTTTTAAAAACGTTCAAAAGTGAAAACTATAATATAAATCTACTGCGTCTTTATTTGGATGAGGAAAAGACTCCAAAGCTTGAAGATAGGATTGATATTGTTAAAAATTTCTTTAAAAATAATAAGGAGAAGATTGATGTTATTGTTGTCTTTGATTACGGTGCAACTAAGACTTTCCTTAATTATTCTGATTCCATAATTTCTAAAATTCCTATTGTTTTTGCTTCGGAGGTTGATACGGAAAGCGAAATCAAGTTTAAGAATATTACTGGTTTATCTTTTGTTTATGGTGTCAGTCAAACTTATAAATGTGGTTTGAGGATTTTCCCTAACACTAAAAAGGTATATGTTTGGGCTGATAAGAGTCCTACGGGTAAGCTTTTTATTAAGGAGGCTATGGCCAAATTGAAGGGATATAATCCTGATGTCGAAATTGAGTATGGGTTGAATGTTGGTTCTTTAGATGAGCTAAGAAAGAAATGTAGGAGTTTGGATTCTAATTCTTTTGTTATTTATGGTACCTGGTCTTTGGACTCTTTGGGAAGGAAATATAGTGATGAGGTTCTGGCTGATATATTTTTTAAGGAAGTAAAGGTGCCAATGTTTTGTACTTACGATGAGAGAATTGGTAAGGGTTTTTTAGGTGGTTTTGTGCAAACTCCTGAAATAAATGCAGTTTATGCAACAAGAAAAGCTATTAGAATTTTAAATGGTGAATTTGTTGACAGAATGGAAATTGAACATATTTTTCCAACTCCAATTTTTGATGTAAGAGGTATTGTTAGGCATGATGGTAGTGTTAAGGCTTTACCCAATAGTTCTGTTTTGGTTAATAAATACTCTGGATATTTTTTAAGATATCATATCTTCTTAGTTCCAATTATTATTTTATTTCTTTTGATTTTGTTCTTTCTCTATTCCTTTTTTTCCCAAAGATATAGAAATTCAAAGCTGAGAAAATCGTTGAGAGAGAAAGAGGTTAGTGAAAAGAATTTGCAGGAAAATGTAAAAATTCTTTCTTCTGCCATGCCTTCATTCAGAATTCTTTCGTGGGTGTATAACGATAGAACTAAAACTTTCAATTATGGTGTTACTGATGATAATGGTATTTTGGAGATTAATAAAGAGGGGGATCTATCTATTGCAAAGAGTTTTGTAAGTGAGGAGTTTGAGGAGAAATTTACGGATTTCTTTTCTAAATTGGATTTAGTGAAGGATATGCATGAGTTTCATCTTGAATATTTTGGTCGTATTCCAGGAGAAGTAAAGGATACATGGTGGGAGATTAAGGGTACTATTAATGAGTGTGATGATTCTGAGGGGAAATATAAGATTTTAAAAGCCATTCATATTAATATTCATAGATATAAGCAAATTGAGATTAGGCTTAATGATGCTTTGGACAGGGCAATTAGGAGTGATAAGTTAAAGTCTAATTTTATAGCAAATATTACTCACGAAATAAGAACTCCTTTAAATGCTATTACTGGTTTTGCTAATCTTATTAATTCGGATATTGATGAGGAATTGAGAATTGAATACTCTAATATTATTAAAGAAAACAGTGATAAACTTATAGAGATTATTAATGATATTATTCTTATCAGTGAAATTCAATCGGGTTATTTTGAGCTTAAAACAATTGTTTTAGACCTTAGTCAATATATTTCTGAGCTTGATAGTATTTTCCGCTATCGTTTCCCTTCCAACATTGAGTTTATTGTTGAAAACCCATATCAATCATGTATTGTTGAGGTTGATAAGAATAGGCTTTTCCATATTATTAAAATATTTATTGATAATGCCATTAAGTTTACTCAACAAGGCTTCGTTAAACTTGGATATAAGATTGAGGATAATGGTATTAGGTTTTATTGTCAGGATAGCGGAATAGGGATTAAGGAAGAGGATAAAGATAATGTATTTACTCTTTTTGAAAAAGTTGATTCTACCAAGCAAGGAACGGGATTAGGCTTGGGTATTGTGAAGTCCCTTGTTAATAAGATGGGAGGGAAATATGGTGTGGAATCAGAGATAGAAAAGGGTAGTTGTTTTTGGTTTTGGTTGCCTTCTAAGAAAATTATTACTGATAAGGAATCAAAACTAAGCAATGTGGAGATTGAAAGTATGATGGAAACAAAGTATAAGGTTTTGATTATTGAAAATGATAATTCGACTTCATCCCTTTTTAAAGATAATGATTTTAGTTCCATTTACGATGTATATACCTCTTCTCCAATAATTGAAGAGATTATGGAGTGTATTTCTCTCAATCCTCCTGAGATAATTCTTCTTGCTCAAAAAGCACAATATTTGGATGACTACAACACTCTTAAACAAATAAAAATGGAATATACTTCAATTCCTGTAATTATTGTTTCAGAACAATTGCTTTTTCACGAAAAAGCTAAACTTCTTAATGCAGGATGTAATGAATTTATTGAACTGCCAATTGATTTTAGAAGTTTACATAAGAAGATAAATGGGCTAATTGGCTAAGGCTTTAAGCTGTTTTACTTGTGCAATTACCAAAAAAGTTGTTATTATGGTTGAACCCAAATCGCTTATTGGCATTGCCCACCAAACACCTTTTATCCCCATAGAATGGGGTAGGATTATAAGTAATGGAGTTAGGAGAATGACTTGTCGAATAAGAGAAAGAAATATTGATTTTTTTGCCTTACCTATCGACTGGAAGAAATTGGAAGAAACTATTTGAAAACCTGCAATAGGGAAAACAATAAACACAATTCTAAATCCTTCAATTGCTATTTCAACTAATTCATGGTCTGTTGTGAATGCCATACTAATTGTTCTTGGGAATAGTTCAACAGCAATAAAGGCTATCAACATAACCAAAACTCCCCATTTGGCTGCTTTATAGTACGTTGTCAAAACTCTATCATAATGCTTTGCTCCATAATTATAGCCAACTATTGGTTGCATTCCCTGTGTTATTCCAAAAACAATCATCACAAAAATAAAAGCAACACGATTAATTATACCATAAGCTCCAATTGCAAGGTCGCCTCCATATTTTTGAAGACTGTAATTTATCAAAACAACAACAAAACAAGCAGCTGCATTCATCAAAAAAGGAGATAAGCCTATTGAGAATATATCTAAAATAATCTTTCCTTTAAAACGAAATATCTCTCTTGAAAAGAAGACCACCTTATTTCTTTTCATGAAGATAAGTATAAGCCAAATAAGAGCAATAAATTGAGATATTACGGTTGCCCACGCAGCTCCTTTAATGCCCCACTCAAAAACAAAGATGAATATGGAAACAAGAATTATGTTGATTATAACCGAAAAAATGGTAACTACCATTGCCAATCGAGGGTTTCCAGATGAGCGTACAATTGCATTTAATCCAAAGAAAAGATGAGTTACTATGTTTCCAATAAGGATAATAAACATAAAGTCTCTTGCATATTTTATGGTTTGGTCGCTTCCTCCAAAAAAATATAAAATTTCATTTAAGAAGGGGAGGGTTGAGAGTGTGAATAGCGTACCAATAATAATACTTAATATTACAACATTACCCAAAACATTTCTTGCATAAATATTGTCTTTTCTTCCTAAGCTAATTGAAACTAATGTTGCTCCTCCAACTCCTACCAATGTCCCAAAGGCTGCCGAAAGGTTCATAAGAGGAAAGGTTAGAGCTAAGCCAGAAATTGCTAATGCTCCAAGTTTTTGACCAATAAAAATGCTATCTATAATGTTGTATAAAGACGAGGCGATCATAGCAATAATTGCAGGGAAGGCATACCTACGTAATAAACATCCTATATCGTCTCTTTCTAAAAGAAGGGATTTATCTTCACTCATAATTAAGTTTGCAAAATTACAAAATAATTCAACAAACTTACTTTAAGCTATCAATTAGTTTTTTTTATTTCTTGAACCTTATTCTTCCGTGTTTGTCCATCAAATACATAACTCTGTTGGCTCTTGCATTAAGATATGGAGTTGGACGGGCAGGATTTCTTTTTAGAGGTGAGGGTAAAACTGATGCCAAAAGGGCAGATTCTCTTTTTGTGAGGTTTTTTGCACTCTTTCCAAAATAGTGGTTTGCTGCTGCCTCCACTCCATAAATACCATCTCCAAACTCAATAACATTCAAATAAACCTCCATAATTCTTTCCTTAGGCCAAAAGAATTCAATAAGAATGGTATAGTATGTTTCCAAGCCTTTTCTGACCCAGCTTCTTTTGCTCCAAAGGAATACATTTTTTGCTGTTTGTTGGCTTATGGTGCTGGCTCCTCTAATTTTTTTACCTCTTTTATTATATTCAATAGCTCTTTCAATTGCTTGGGTATCAAATCCATTATGTTTTAAAAACAAATTATCCTCCGATGCAACAACGGCTCGAACCATATTATTGTTGATTTCATCAATGTCAACCCAGTCTTTTTGCAATCTTACTTCTCTTTTTGATGAAAAGGTTTGTTCAATGCTTCTTTGAACCATTAAAATTGTGATTGGAGGATTGATAAACCTATATAAAATGGTTAGAAAGATTGAAAATGCAAAGAAACATAGTGCTGTTACCCATGTTATTTTCCAAAGTTTCCTCCAAAAGTTATTTTTCTTGGATTTATTAGACTTTTTCTTTGTGGTTTTATTCTTAGCCATATTATTTTTTAATGCTTTATTCTACGTTTTCTTCAAACCATTTCCATAGGTTTTCATCTGGACATGGTGCTATGAAAGTCATCTTCTGTTTTAAGGTAGGGTGTTCAAAGCTTAGTTCTCTTGCGTGTAGAGATATGGAGCTTATTTTATTGCTTCTTCCAAAGCCATATTTTAAATCTCCTTTAATTGGACAACCAATATTTGCTAATTGAACTCTAATTTGATGGTGTCTTCCTGTGTAGAGCTCAATTTCCAATAGGCTATAAAATTCACTTTGAGCCAATAGACGGTATTTCAGTTCTGCAAGTGAGCCTTTTTCAGTATCTTTGGTAACGTAGGATTTGTTTTGCTTTTCATCCTTTATCAAATAGTTAGTTAGAACATCTTCTGGCTTTGGAGGTGGATTTCTAACAATTGCCCAGTATTTCTTTGTAAAGAGCTTATCGTGTATTTGTTTGTTCAGTCTGACAAGTGCTTTCTCTGTTTTTGTGAATACAACAGCTCCACTAACAGGACGGTCTAAACGATGAACAACTCCACAGTATATATTGCCTGGTTTGTTATATTTTTTTCTTAAATAGTCCTTAATGTAATCAACCAAACTTTCGTCTTTGGTTTTGTCGCCATGAACAATTTGAGAGTTCTTCTTATTGATTACTAAAATATGATTATCCTCAAATATAATTTGCTTATCAAAATCTTCCATCTACAATGTTGCCAAAACAGATAATCCCCCTTTAACTTTATCTTCAAGCTCTGCGTGTACATTTGCACTCAAAGGAATAAAAACATCAACTCTTGAACCAAATTTAATGAAACCTAATTCATCTCCTTGATGTACTTCTTGACCTTCTTTTGCATAGCAAACAATTCTTCTTGCAAGCGCTCCTGCAATTTGACGAACAACAATTTTATGCCCTTTTTTGGTTTCTATGCAAATGGTAGTTCTTTCATTAAGAGTTGAAGATTTGGGATGCTTGGCTATTAAATATTTACCATTATGATAATTGGTATAGATTATTTTACCTGACACTGGATAGCGATTAACATGAACATTGTTGGGAGACATAAAGGTTGAGATTTGAATACATTCTGTTTTCAAAACTTCTGGTTCGTAAACTTGTTCAACAACAACAATTGTTCCATCTGCACTGCCTATTACTTGGTCTTCATTATGCACAAGTTCTCTTTTAGGTATCCTGAAAAAACGGATAACAATAAAAGCTACTATTACTATAAGAGCAGTTATTGAATACCAGTACCAATCCCATCGATCAATAAAATAATTCATTGCACTAATAATTACAATTGCTAAAAGCATTGTAAAAGCAATGATTCTGTAACCTTCTTTATGTATATACATTCTTTTAATGTGTGTTAGTTTAGACGTAAAAATAAGTAAATAAAAATAAATGGAAGAGTTATAAATAGTATATCGAAACGATCCAATATACCTCCATGTCCAGGTAGTATTTTGCCACTATCCTTAACTCCCATTTGTCTTTTAAACATTGATTCAACCAAATCTCCAAATGTTCCAATTATGCAAATTATTGCTCCTAAAATCATCCAGTCAAAAAACTCTAATGGGGAGTTTGTTAGTTTGTATAATATAATGGAAGCAATTTGTACTGCTATAACTCCTCCAAAGAAACCTTCCCAGCTTTTCTTTGGGGATATTCTTTCAAAGAGTCTTCTCTTTCCAAACTTTATCCCTACCAAATAGGCAAAGGTGTCGTTGCACCAAGCCAATATAAAAACACTTAGCAGAATGATTGGTATAAAGTTATTGGGCAAAAACTGAGGGTTTACAATAAAGTTTGTTAAGCCCAAAGGGATAATAATATAAACAACTCCTAAAATGGTGTATGCAATATTGGTAAATGGGTTTTCTTTTTTGCGAAAGAGTTCCATGATAAATATTGTAAAACATAAGAAAAGAGCAATTGTTATTGAGTATTTGGTTTCGAATTGAAATGCTTTTAGTGCAAAAAAACTATATGTTGAAATGGCTAACAAATATCCCATAAGTTTTAATGGGGCAATTCCACTTAGTTTTGAGTTATTATAAAATTCATAAAGAGCAATTAATGAAATCACTCCAAAGAATATGGCAAGAACAATGGGATTAATGATTATTGCAAATATTACTGCTAATACATAAGCTGCTCCTGTAATTGTTCTTTGAGTAAGATTGTTCATAATTCTAATTGGATTGAATTAGGTTTTCTACGGTAAAAAGATAGAGCTCTTTAATCTCTTCTTTCAAAATATAACTTGGATTAATGGTGAAAATATAATTAGGTGTATTTTCGGAAGTTTCTTTGAGTGCTGTTGCTAAATCTAATGCTATTTGCGAAGTAAAAACAATGATAATTAATATGCTTGGAAAGGTTTCAAATTTGGAGTTGTCAATTTGATTGGATGTAATGGTAATTAGACTATTTCTTGCCGAAACGCTATGGCATAAGGTTATGCCAACATTTGTTGTTCCATCAAAACTATCATTGCCTTTAATTGCATTACTACCTAAAAAATCCTTTAAATTATTTCCCAAAACAGAAATATCATTCCCCCAATTTCTATATTCTATCATGGAATTGAGTTTGTTTATTAAGTCGTTTTCATTCCTACAATAAATAAACTTACCTCCACATTGAACTATATTTTCTGCAAATATCATTAATGGATCATCGTCAATTGAGCTATATATATCTGCTTCCATATCTATATTTGGATATGGAATATCTGTCTTATCTAATACAGAATTACGCAATAGCTTTAATATAGCTCCTTTCTCAGAATTACCTCTCATGAGTTTTTTATTGCTAATTAACTTCTTTTTCAGAAGTATTATTAGAATCCGTTGTGTCCTCTTCTATATTTGAATTATTATTGGTATTTTCTTCAACATTTTCAAAAGGACGCTTGCCAAAAATCAATTCCAAATCCTCTCTAAATATTACTTCTTTCTCAACAAGCTGCATTGCAAGTTTATCAAGCTTTTCTCTATTTGTTGTCAGTATTTCCTTAGCTTTTTGATAAGCTTCTTCAATCATTTTGTGAATTTCATTATCAATGTTCTCTGCTGTTTTTTCGGAGAAAGGTTTTGTGAATCCATATTCGCTTTGTCCTGTTGAGTCGTAGTAGCTTAGGTTTCCTATTTTTTCGTTAAGCCCATAGTATGCCACCATTGAATAGGCCATCTTGGTTGTTCTTTCCAAATCGTTTAATGCTCCTGTTGACACTTCTCCAAAAACGATATCTTCTGCTGCTCTTCCTCCCAATAGAGAAATCATTTCGTGCATAAGTTGTGATTTGGTTGTTATTTGTCTTTCTTCGGGCAAATACCATGCTGCTCCAAGTGCTTGTCCTCTTGGAACAATGGTTACTTTAACCAGTGGACTTGCATGTTCAAGCATCCAGCTAACTGAGGCATGTCCTGCTTCGTGATATGCTATTGTCTTCTTTTCGTTTGGAGCTATTACTTTATTCTTCTTTTCCAATCCTCCAATAATTCTGTCAACTGCATCAAGGAAATCTTGTTTGTTTATTAGCTTTTTGTTGTGTCGTGCTGCAATTAAGGCTGATTCATTACAAACATTTGCTATGTCTGCTCCTGAAAAACCTGGTGTCTGCTTTGCAAGAAATTCAATATCTACACTTTTTTTGTCGTATTTTAGGTTCTTAGTGTGAACTTTAAATATTGCTTTTCTCTCTTCAAGGTCAGGGAGGTCAACATGTATTTGTCTGTCAAATCTTCCTGCTCTAAGAAGTGCTTTATCCAAAACATCTGCTCTATTGGTAGCTGCAAGTATAATTACTCCTGCATTTGTTCCAAATCCATCCATTTCTGTTAGAAGTTGGTTTAATGTGTTTTCTCTTTCATCGTTAGAGCCTGATGCAAGATTTTTACCTCTTGCTCTACCTATTGCATCAATTTCATCAATAAAGATTATACATGGAGCTTTTTCTTTTGCTGTTTTAAACAAGTCTCTAACTCTTGATGCTCCAACTCCAACAAACATTTCAACAAAATCAGATCCTGAAAGAGAGAAGAAAGGTACTTTAGCTTCTCCTGCAACTGCTTTTGCTAATAATGTTTTTCCTGTTCCTGGAGGACCAACTAATAGTGCTCCCTTTGGAATTTTACCTCCAAGGTCTGTATATTTCTTAGGATTTTTCAGAAAGTCAACAATTTCCATTACTTCAAGCTTAGCTCCTTCCAATCCTGCAACGTCTTCAAAGGTTGTTTTAACGTCATTCTCTTTGTCGTAAAGTTTGGCTTTTGATTTTCCAACATTGAAAATTCCTCCACCAATTCCACCTCCACCTGAAGATGAACTTCCTCCTCTCATCATCCTGAAGAAAACTATCCAAATAACAATTAGAATAACAAAAGGGAGTATAAATGAAAGACTTTCTCCCCAAAAGTTTTTCCTTGTTACTGGGGTCAGATTAATTCTACTTGAAGAGATAATTTCACTTTTCTTAACATCACTTTCAGCTCCAACAGTATCTCTTGCTATCCATTGGTTTTCAACATCCTTTATTTGGTCTCTGAAATATTGAAAGTCTCCAAATTTATACACATAGAAGCCTTCTTTTGTGTTTGCCTCTTTACCCAAAAATCCAGATTTTGGGTTTAAATCCTTGTATAATGAATCTTTCTTTATTGCATCTAGTTTAATATATACCTCCGCAAAATCTTTATTTACTACTATGATTTTAGAGTAGTCTTTCTTTAAAAGGACTTGTTGAAGTTTCTCCCATTTAATTTCTCTGTTTATCTTTGTATCTCCATTATCTGTAAAAAACATTATTCCTAAGAAAATGAAGACAGCTATATAAATCCAATAAATATTAAAAGTGAATTTTGGCTTACCTTTAATTGGATTTTTAAAATTGCTCTTATTCTTGTTTGTTTGATTTTTAGCCATTTTTACTTAATATATTATTCAACATTTTCTAAATGAGTTTGTGGAGCATCTTTCCACATTTGTTCTATTTTGTAAAAATCACGTGTCTCTTCAAGCATAACGTGAATAATTACATCAAAATAATCTAATAAAACCCATTGACAATTTTGAAGTCCTTCAATTCTTTTTGGTTTTAACCCAACAGATTGTTTAATTTCTTGTTCAATTGCATCTGTTATTGAATCTATATGTGAAGGAGAGTTGCCTGTGCAAACTATATAGTAATCAAATAATGATCCTTCTATTTCTTTTAATGATATTGTTGTAATATCTTTCCCTTTTTTGTCCTGTATACCCTTGATTGCTATCTCCGTTAGCATAAGTGAGGATTTGTTTGTATTTTTTCTTACTGCCATTTTCAAAGTTTAATTAACCAGCAAAGATACATTATTTTACAATATTAATAACAACTTAAAAAGAAAAAACGATTTTATGCAAATAATTGATGTTTCTAAATAAGGTTTTAATGAGTATTAATCTATGTCTAACGAATGCGAAAAGCCATTTCTTACAGGCAATATTTATAGCTTTTTATTTGGGTTTTGAGTTTGAAGTCAATTCTTTTATATTTTTGCATAATAAATAATTCAAGAAAGAGAAACAGGAAATAAAATAATAAGATGATCCATTATAATATTCATTGGTTTGAAAGTTTGCATTCTACTCAGGACTATTTGAAAAACTCCTTTGATGATTCCTTGCCTAAATGGACAGTTTTTGTTGCAAAAGAACAAATAAAAGGCAAGGGACAGGGACAAAATGTCTGGGAGTCAGAAAAGGATAAGAATCTAACATTTTCAATTTTGCTTTATCCCAATTTCTTGCAGGCAAGAGATCAGTTCCTTATTACTCAAATTCTTTCCTTAGGAATTTATGACTTTCTTAGTCACTACTTATCTAATGTATTTATTAAATGGCCAAATGATATTTATGTTGGGAAAAACAAAATATGTGGTATTTTAGTACAGAATCAAATAATTGGGATGGAATATTCAACTGCCTTTTGTGGAATAGGACTAAATGTTAATCAAACTGAATTTAGTTTTGCGCCAAATCCAACATCATTAAAGTTGGAATTAGATAGGAGTTTTGATTTGGATATATTGTTGGAGGAAGTTTTGGATTGTATCAGGATAAGATATGAGCAGTTGGAGAATAATTTGATTGCTGATTATAAAAAAGAATACATGGAGAAACTATTATTTTATAAAGTTTGGAGCAAATATTTATATTGTGATAATGAAATAATGGAGGCAAAAATAAAAGATGTGGATAATTTTGGTAGGTTAATTTTGGAAAATAGGGGAGGAAAAGAGATAATTGCAGACTTAAAACAACTAAAATTTCTATTTTAAACCCAAAATTAAATATTTCATTTTTATTTATTTATCTTCGAGTATGATATTTTTTTTACTTTTTCTTCTCGAAAAATTAGGTGGAAATATTGAAAGTTGATACCTTTGCACCCGCTTTAAAAAGGTCTTTGAAATGTGAAAGAACAAATTTCAAAAAAATGTTTGAAAAATTTTGTTGTTTCAAAAAATGTTTCTAACTTTGCAAACTCTTTTGTCTTTTTTTGAAGATGAAAATTTGCCGATGTAGCTCAGTTGGCCAGAGCAGCTGATTTGTAATCAGCTGGTCGGGGGTTCGAATCCCTCCATCGGCTCAGTTCTTTATATTGTGAAATTAATCGGGGAGATACCAGAGCGGTCAAATGGGGCAGACTGTAAATCTGTTGGCTAAGCCTTCGGAGGTTCGAATCCTCCTCTCCCCACATTAATTTAAGCATCCTGTTTTGATCAGGGTGCATATTGCGGAAGTAGCTCATTTGGTAGAGCGATAGCCTTCCAAGCTATAGGTGGCGGGTTCGAGCCCCGTCTTCCGCTCAAAGCTAAAAATAGAGCGGGTTAGAGTAATCTAACTCGTTCTTAATGGCGTTATAAAGCTAAGCCGTTGTAGCTCAGTGGTAGAGTACTTCCTTGGTAAGGAAGGGGTCACGAGTTCAAGTCTCGTCAATGGCTCTTTCTTTACAATATATGTGTAAATATAAAAGAATATAGATAAATAAATTTAACAATTAATTAATACGTCAATTATTATGGCAAAAGAAAAATTCGACCGTTCCAAACCACACGTTAATATTGGTACTATTGGACACGTTGACCACGGTAAAACAACTTTAACTGCTGCTATTACAACTGTTTTAGCAGAAAAAGGTTTGTCTGAAGTTAAGTCTTTTGATTCAATCGACTCAGCTCCTGAAGAAAAAGAAAGAGGGATTACAATTAACACTGCTCACGTAGAGTATCAAACTGCTAATCGTCACTATGCACACGTTGACTGTCCAGGTCACGCTGACTATGTAAAGAATATGGTAACTGGAGCTGCTCAAATGGACGGAGCAATCATAGTTGTTGCTGCAACTGATGGCCCAATGCCTCAAACTCGTGAACACATCCTATTAGCACGTCAAGTAGGTGTTCCTCGTTTAGTAGTATTTATGAATAAAGTTGACTTAGTTGACGATGCTGAATTGTTAGACTTGGTTGAAATGGAAGTTCGTGATTTATTATCATTCTATTCATTCGACGGAGAAAATACTCCAATTATCCGTGGATCTGCTTTAGGTGGATTGAATAAAGAACCAATGTGGGTTGATAAAATTATGGAATTAATGGATGCTGTTGATGCATGGATTCCACTTCCAACCAGAGACGTAGATAAAGAATTCTTAATGCCAATTGAAGACGTATTCTCAATTACAGGTCGTGGAACAGTTGCAACAGGCCGTATTGAAACAGGAGTTATTAATTCAGGAGATCCAGTTGATATCATAGGAATGGGAGCTGAAAAACTTAAATCAGTTGTTACTGGAGTAGAAATGTTCCGTAAGATACTTGATAGAGGTGAAGCTGGAGATAATGTAGGTTTATTACTTAGAGGTATAGACAAAGACGAAATTCGTCGTGGTATGGTTATCGCTAAACAAAATTCTGTTAAACCTCACAAAAAATTCAAAGCTTCTGTTGTTATCTTAAAGAAAGAAGAAGGTGGACGTCACACTCCTTTCCACAACAAATATCGTCCTCAATTCTATTTTAGAACAACTGACGTTACAGGAGAAATTACTCTTCCTGAAGGAGTTGAAATGGTAATGCCTGGTGATAACTTAGAAATTACTGTTAATCTAATTGCAGAAATTGCATTAAATGTTAACCTTAAATTCGCTATTCGTGAAGGAGGAAGAACAGTTGGTGCAGGACAGGTTACTGAAATTTTAGACTAAACTAAATATAAAATCACAGAAAGCATAATTTCTGTGATTTTTTAGGGGCATAGTTCAATGGCAGAATAGCGGTCTCCAAAACCGTTGATGGGAGTTCGAATCTCTCTGCCCCTGCAATATTAAAAATAAGAATTGATGTCTAAGATAATTAATTACGTTAAAGAAAGCTATGATGAACTAATGCATAAAGTATCATGGCCAACAATGTCGGAATTGCAAAATAGTACAATTGTAGTATTTGTAGCCTCATTAATTATTGCCTTAATAATATTTATTATGGATATAATGTTTGGAGTACATCCTACATTGTTCTGGAAAGGCTTACTTGGTTACTTATATAGCATGATGGGTTAATTCTCATTTTGCTTATTTATATATCTTGCTTCCCGTAGACTTATTGTCATTGAGATATATAGAGGCAATCAATTATTTATTTTTTATGATTATATCAATTTCAATTATTTTCAAATTATGAGTGATCAATCTAAGAAATGGTATGTTGTTAGAGCAATAGCTGGAAAAGAAAAAAAAGCTAAAGAATATATAGAAAATGAAATTTCCAGGCTTGCTTTGCAAGAGTTTGTTTCTCAAGTATTGATTCCAACTGAGAAAGTTTATTCTGTACGCAATGGCAAAAGAATTTCTAAAGATAGAAGTCTTTTCCCTGGTTATGTACTTATTGAAGCTAATTTAGTTGGTGAAATAGCTCACATTATCAAGAGTATTCCTAATGTAATTAATTTTATTTCTGAGAAAAATGGTAGTCCTGTTCCCTTACAAGAGAGCGAGATAAATAGAATTCTTGGTAAAATGGATGATTTGTATGGTCAATCTGAAGAATTAACAGATCCTTTCATTATAGGAGAATCTGTAAAAATTGTTGATGGACCATTTAGTAATTTCTCTGGTACAATTGAAGAAATAAATTACGAAAAGAGAAAATTGAAAGTTACGGTTAAAATATTTGGTCGTAAAACTCCAGTTGAACTTTCTTTTATTCAAGTTGAAAAAGAATAATCTTTTATTTTAATTTTTAATAATCTTTAAGCACAGTCAAAAAATGGCAAAAGAAGTTGCAGGATTAATTAAATTACAAATTAAAGGCGCAGCTGCAAATCCATCGCCACCTGTTGGTCCTGCATTAGGAGCAAAGGGTGTTAATATTATGGAGTTTTGCAAACAGTTCAATGCACGTACTCAAGAACAAGCTGGAAAGATTGTTCCGGTAATTATAACTGTTTATGCTGACAAGTCTTTTGATTTCGTAATTAAAACCCCACCTGTGGCAGTTCAGTTAAAAGAAGTAACAAAACTTAAAAGTGGTTCTGCAGAACCTAATAGAGTAAAAGTTGCTTCTATAACAATGGATCAAGTGAAGACTATTGCTGAGGCAAAAATGGTAGACCTAAATTGCTTCACTTTAGAATCTGCAATGACTATTGTAAGTGGAACTGCAAGAAGTATGGGTATCACCGTTAAAGAATAGTCTTTAACAAGTATAAATTTAGAATTTTTCACAACAAAATGGCAAAACATTCGAAAAAACAAAAAGAGGCTTTAGCTAAATTTGATTTAACTAAACTTTACTCTTTAGATGAAGCTGTGAAAATAGTAAAGGACATAACCTACACAAAGTTTGATTCATCAGTTGATATTGATGTTCGTTTAGGAGTTGACCCTCGTAAGGCAAATCAAATGGTTAGAGGTATTGTAACTTTACCACATGGAACAGGTAAAACAAAAAGAGTATTGGTTCTTTGTACTCCTGATAAGGAAGAAGAAGCTAAGGCAGCCGGAGCTGATTATTTTGGATTAGATGAATATCTAGACAAAATTAAAGGCGGTTGGACGGATATCGATGTAATTATTACAATGCCAAGTGTAATGCCTAAAATTGGTGCATTAGGAAAAATATTAGGTCCTCGTGGCTTGATGCCTAATCCAAAGACAGGTACAGTTACAATGGAAGTCGGTAAGGCTGTTCAAGAAGTAAAAGCAGGTAAAATTGATTTTAAAGTTGACAAATATGGTATAATTCATACTGGAGTTGCACGTGTGTCTTTTGAAAACCAAAAGATAAGTGATAACGCTAATGAAGTATTATCTACAATTTTAAAACTTAAACCAACTGCTGCAAAGGGAACTTATGTTAAGAGCGTAACAATTTCTTCAACTATGAGTCCTGGAGTTAAAATTGATCCAAAATCCATAAGTAAGTAAATCTTCACAAGTAAACTTTTGAAATATGATAAAAGAAGATAAAGGAAAGTTAATTGAATCTATTGGAGCTGAATTATCAAATTATCCTTATTTGTATTTAGTTGATGTTGCTGGATTAAATTCAGTTGACACTGCAAAATTAAGGAGATTATGCTTCCGTAGAGAGGTTAAGCTTATGACAGTTAAGAACACATTGCTTAGAAAAGCAATGGAGAAATCTGGGTTAGATTATTCTGAAATTTTCCCAGCTCTTAATGGTTCAACTTCGATCATGCTTTCAAACGTCAACAATTTACCTGCAAAATTAATAAAGGAATTTAGAGCAACTAGCCCTAAACCACTATTAAAAGCTGCATATGTAGAAGAATCATTCTATTTAGGAGATGCAAACTTAGATGTATTGATTAACATCAAGTCTAAGGTTGAACTTATTGCTGATATTATTGCAGCACTACAATCTCCAGCAAAGAATGTTATTGGTGCATTACAGTCAGGAGGAGGAACAATTGCTGGCGTGTTAAAAACATTATCGGAAAAAACAGAAGAATAAAAGTATTGTTAAACATTTAATAAATAAAATAAAATGGCAGATTTAAAAGCGTTTGCAGAACAATTAGTTAATTTAACAGTTAAAGAAGTAAAAGAATTAGCTGATATTTTAAAAGATGAATACGGAATTGAACCAGCAGCAGCAGCAGTAGCAGTAGCAGCAGGTCCAGCAGCAGCAGGTCCAGCAGTTGAAGAACAAACATCATTTGATGTTATTCTTGTTGAAGCAGGTGCATCAAAATTAAACGTAGTAAAATTAGTTAAAGATCTTTGCAGTCTTGGATTAAAAGAAGCTAAAGAATTAGTTGATGCTGCACCAAAACCTTTGAAAGAGGGAGTTTCTAAAGATGAAGCTGAAGCTTTAAAAGCACAATTAGAAGAAGCTGGTGCAAAAGTTGAAGTAAAATAAGACATTTCACCGCAATCTAAATATAGGAATAGGGTATTCTAATTTTGAATACCTATTCCTTATTTGTGTTTGTAATAGTATCTTATTTTTTAACTAATTAATTTTTAAACCTTGGCACATAATAAATCTAATAACATAGTAAGTTTTGCATCAGTAAAACATTTTGAATATCCTGATTTTTTAGATATTCAATTAAAGTCGTTTCAAGATTTTTTCCAACTTGAAACAAACTCTGAAAATAGAATTAACGAAGGACTTTACAAAGTATTTTCAGAAAATTTTCCAATTTCAGATGCGAGAAATAATTTCGTTCTTGAATTTTTGGACTACTTTATAGATCCTCCTCGTTATTCAATTGAAGAATGCTTGGAAAGAGGTCTAACATTTAGTGTCCCATTAAAAGCAAAATTAAAATTATTCTGTACTGACCCTGAACATGAAGATTTTGAAACAATAATTCAGGATGTATATTTAGGAATGATTCCTTATATGACTCCTCGAGGCACATTTATTATTAATGGTGCAGAAAGAGTAGTTGTATCTCAATTACATCGTTCTCCTGGAGTATTTTTTGGAACCAGCAATCATGCTAATGGAATGCAGTTGTATTCTGCAAGAATTATTCCATTTAAAGGTTCATGGATGGAGTTTACAACAGACATTAACAATGTCATGTATGCTTACATCGACAGAAAGAAAAAACTACCTATTACCACATTATTGAGAGCAATAGGATATGAAACTGATAAAGACATTTTAGAAATATTTAAACTTGCTGAAGAAGTTAAGGTCAATAAAACTTCATTAAAGAAAGTAATTGGCAGAAGACTTGCCGCAAGAGTTGTACGTTCATGGATAGAAGATTTCGTGGATGAAGATACAGGAGAAGTAGTATCTATCGAACGTACAGAAGTTATTATTGATAGAGAAACAGAATTGATTGAAGATCATATTGAAGATATTATTCAATCTGGAGTTCAAACTATTTTATTACATACTGATGATTCTCTTTCAAGTGACTATTCAATAATTTTTAATACACTTCAAAAGGATACGGCTAATAATGCCAAGGAAGCTGTTGAATTTATATATAGACAATTAAGAAGTGCTGAACCACCAGATGAAGAAACTGCAAGAGGGATTATTGAGAAATTATTTTTCTCTGACAAACGTTATGATTTAGGAGATGTTGGACGTTTTAGAATAAATACCAAATTAAATCTAAAAGTTCCTGATGATGTTCACATTCTGACAAAAGAAGATATTATTTCAATTATTCAATATCTTATAGAATTAATAAATTCTAAAACTGATGTTGATGACATTGATCACTTAAGCAATAGAAGAATTAGAACTGTTGGAGAACAACTATATGCTCAATTTGGAGTCGGTTTAGCTCGTATGGCTAGAACAATTCGTGAAAGAATGAACGTTAGAGACAATGAAGTATTTACTCCAACAGACTTAATAAATGCAAAAACACTTTCATCCGTAATTAATTCATTTTTTGGAACAAATCAGTTGTCTCAATTTATGGATCAAACAAATCCACTTGCAGAGCTTACTCATAAAAGACGTATATCTGCATTAGGGCCTGGAGGTTTGTCAAGAGAAAGAGCAGGATTTGAAGTTCGTGACGTTCACTATACTCATTATGGAAGACTATGTACAATAGAAACTCCAGAAGGTCCAAACATTGGATTGATTTCTTCTTTATGCGTATTTGCAAAAATAAATACCTTAGGTTTCATTGAAACGCCTTACTATAAGGTTCAAAATAGTAGAGTTTTGATGGATGAAGACCCAATATATTTAAGTGCAGAGGAAGAAGAAGATAAGATTGTTGCACAAGCAACTTCTCCAATGGCAAAGGATGGGAAACTTATCGGGAACAAAATTAAAACTCGTAAGATGGCAGATTTTCCAATAGTTGAGTCTGAAAAAGTTGATTTAATGGACGTTGCTTCCAATCAGATCGCTTCAATTGCTGCATCACTTATCCCATTCCTTGAACACGACGATGCTAACCGTGCACTTATGGGATCAAACATGATGCGTCAAGCTGTTCCTCTATTAAATCCTGAAATTCCAATTGTTGGAACAGGAATTGAACCTTCTGTAGCTCGTGATTCAAGAGTATTATTGATTTCTGAAGGAGATGGAGTTGTTGAATTTGTTGATGCAGAAAAAATCACAATAAGATATAATAGAGACGAGAAAGAAAGAAAAGTAAGCTTTGACGATGACGAAAAGACATATTTCTTCACTAAATTTCAAAGAACTAATCAAAGTACATCAATTAATCTTCGTCCAATTGTAAGAAAAGGAGATAAGGTTAAGAAAGGTCAAGTATTATCTGAAGGATATGCTACTAAGAACGGCTCTTTAGCCTTAGGAAGAAACCTTCAAGTTGCATTTATGCCTTGGAAGGGTTATAATTATGAAGATGCTATTGTTATTTCAGAAAAGGTTGTAAAAGAAGATATATTCACTTCAGTTCATGTTGAAGAATTTATAACAGAAGTTCGCGAAACAAAACGAGGATTGGAAGAATTAACAAAAGATATTCCAAATGTAAGTTTAGAAACAACCAAAGACCTTGATGAGAGAGGAATGATTCGAATTGGAGCTTATGTTAAAGAAGGAGACATTTTGGTAGGTAAAATTACTCCAAAAGGAGAATCTGACCCTACTCCAGAAGAGAAACTTCTTAGAGCAATTTTTGGTGATAAGGCTGGAGATGTAAAAGATGCTTCAATGAAAGTTCCACCATCAATAAGCGGTGTTGTTATTGATAAAAAACTTTTCACAAGAATACTTAAAGATAAAAAATCAAGAGCTAAAGACAAAGAAATAATTAGAGAACTTAAAGAAAAAAATGACAAAGAGCTTTTAGACTTAAAGAATAAGCTAGTTGATAAGTTATTTGTTATTTTAAGTGGAAAGGTTTCACAAGGAGTATATTCTGCATTTAATGAAGAGTTAATTCCAAAGAAATCTAAGTTCAATCAAAAAATGTTGTTAGCAATAGATTATAATAATATTAACCCAAACAAGTGGACAACTGATAAGGAAACAAACGGATTAATTAAAATTTTGTTGAACAATTACAATATTCGATATAGAGAAATACAAGGAGTTTTTGCTAGACAACAATTTGTTACTGCTATTGGAGATGATTTGCCAACAGGAATTGTTCAAATGGCAAAAATTTATATTGCTAAGAAGAGAAAATTGAAAGTAGGAGATAAGATGGCAGGACGACATGGCAATAAAGGTATTGTTGCTAAAATTGTTCGTGAAGAAGATATGCCATTCTTAGAAAATGGAAAACCTGTTGATATTGTATTAAATCCGCTTGGTGTTCCTTCTCGTATGAACCTTGGACAAATTTTTGAAACTGTTTTAGGTTGGGCTGGTAAAGAATTGGGTGTAAATTTCCAAACTCCAATTTTTGATGGTGCAACTTTAGACCAAGTTAATGAATACATGAGAAAGGCAGGATTACCTGAAAATGGAAAATGTTATCTATACGATGGAGAAACAGGGGATAAATTTGATCAAGCTGCAACTGTAGGATATATCTATATGTTGAAACTTCACCATATGATTGATGATAAAATGCATGCTCGTTCAATTGGACCTTATTCATTAATTACTCAACAACCACTTGGAGGTAAAGCTCAATTTGGAGGTCAGCGTTTTGGGGAGATGGAAGTTTGGGCTTTGGAAGCATTTGGTGCAGCTAATATACTTCAAGAGATTTTAACTGTAAAATCTGATGATGTAATTGGAAGGGCAAAGGCTTATGAAGCAATTGTTAAAGGAGACAATATGCCAACACCTGGTATTCCGGAATCATTTAATGTTTTAATACATGAACTTAGAGGATTAGGTTTAGAAATTACGTTTGATAACAGTGAAAATAACTAATCATAATTAGTTCAATAAATCATCAAGTAGCATTAAGTAAAATGGCAATAAAAAAAGAAAGTTTAATAAATAGTAATTTTAATTCGATGACAATCAGTTTGGCATCACCTGAATCAATTCTTGAACGTTCAAGAGGAGAGGTGCTCAAACCTGAAACCATCAATTATAGAACATATAAACCAGAAAGAGACGGACTTTTCTGCGAAAGAATATTTGGACCCATCAAGGATTGGGAATGTCATTGCGGAAAATATAAGAGAATTCGTTATAAAGGAATTATTTGTGACCGTTGTGGTGTTGAAGTAACTGAGAAAAAAGTTCGTAGAGAGAGAATGGGACATATTCAATTAGTTGTTCCAGTTGCTCACATTTGGTTCTTCCGTTCTCTTCCTAACAAAATAGGTTCTTTGCTTGGTCTTAAAACAAAGGAATTGGAGCAAGTAATTTACTATGAAAAATATATTGTTGTAAATCAAGGGATATTAGAAATTGAAGGAGTTAAAAAAGGAGTGCTTTTAGATGAAACACAATATTTTGAATGCCTTGAATCACTACCTCCAGAAAATCAACAATTAGAAGATGAAGATCCAAACAAGTTCATAGCTAAAATGGGTGCTGAAGCTCTAATTGTTCTTTTAAAGGGATTAGACTTGGATAAATTATCCTATGATTTGCGCGACACTGCAAACAAAGAAACTTCACAACAGAGAAAACAAGATGCTTTAAAGCGTTTAAATGTTGTTGAAGCTTTCCGTGATGCATCAAGCAGAATTGAAAATCGTCCAGAATGGATGATTGTTCAAGTAGTACCAGTAATTCCACCAGAATTACGTCCACTTGTACCTTTAGATGGAGGACGTTTTGCAACTTCAGACTTAAATGACCTATATAGAAGAGTTATTATTAGAAATAATCGTTTGAAAAGATTGATTGAGATTAAAGCTCCTGATGTAATTATGCGTAATGAAAAACGTATGTTGCAAGAAGCTGTTGACTCTTTATTTGACAATTCAAGAAAGGTTAGTTCAGTTAAATCAGATTCTAATAGAGCTTTAAAATCACTTTCCGATAGTTTGAAAGGAAAGCAAGGACGTTTCCGTCAAAACTTGTTAGGGAAACGTGTTGACTACTCTGGTCGTTCTGTTATTGTTGTAGGTCCAGACTTACAATTGCATGAATGTGGTTTGCCAAAAGATATGGCTTCAGAGCTTTTCAAACCATTTATTATTAGAAAAATTCTTGAAAGAGGAATAGTAAAAACTGTTAAATCAGCAAAGAAGATAGTTGATAGAAGAGATCCTGTTGTTTGGGAAATTTTGGAAAACATATTAAAAGGGCATCCTGTTCTATTAAACCGTGCACCAACCCTTCACCGTTTAGGTATTCAAGCATTCCAACCTCGTTTGGTTGAAGGTAAGGCTATTCGTCTTCATCCTCTTGTTTGTGCTGCTTTCAATGCTGACTTTGATGGAGACCAAATGGCTGTTCACGTTCCTCTTGGAAATGCAGCTGTTTTGGAAGCTCAACTTCTTATGCTTGCATCACATAATATTCTTAACCCTGCAAATGGAGCTCCAATAACTGTCCCTTCTCAAGATATGGTTCTTGGTCTATATTATATGACCAAAGCAAGAGTATCTGATTCTGACAGAAAGATGAAAGGTGAAGGAAAAGTATTTTATTCTCCAGAAGAAGTTCAAATTGCTTATAATGAAGGTGCTGTTGATTTGCATGCTAACATAAAGCTTAGAAGATCCTTTGTTAAGGATGGGCAGCAAAAAACAGAAAGAATTGAAACTACTGTAGGTAGAGTATTGTTGAATATGGTTATTCCAGAAGAATATGGTTATGTTAATCAAGTTTTGAAGAAAACAATTCTTAGGGATATTCTTGGAGACATTCTAAAAGTTTGTGGAACTCAAAAAACTGCTCAATTCCTTGATGATATCAAAAACTTAGGATATAGAATGGCGTTTAGGGGAGGACTATCATTTAATTTGGGAGATGTTATTATTCCAGAAGAGAAGGCAGTTCTTATTGAAAAAGCTAACAAAGAAGTTGATGATGTTGTATTAAACTACCAAATGGGGCTTATCACCAACAATGAAAGATATAATCAAATTATTGACGTTTGGACAAATACTAACAGAGACTTGACCAATGTTGTAATGAAACAGGTTGCAAAAGACAGACAAGGTTTCAACCCAGTTTACATGATGTTGGACTCTGGAGCTCGTGGATCTAAAGAACAAATTCGTCAGCTTTCTGGTATGCGTGGACTGATGGCTAAACCTCAAAAGTCAGGTGCAACAGGAGCTGAAATTATTGAAAACCCAATTGTGTCAAACTTCAAAGAAGGTCTAAGCGTTTTGGAATACTTTATTTCAACTCACGGTGCTCGTAAGGGTTTGGCCGATACTGCTTTGAAAACTGCTGACGCAGGATACTTAACACGTCGTTTGGTTGATGTGGCTCAAGATGTTATTATTTCTGATGAAGACTGTGGAACTCTAAGAGGAATTCCAACAACAGCTCTAAAGAAAAATGAAGAAATTGTTCAAACTCTTTACGATAGAATTTTAGGTAGAGTAACTCTTCATGACATTGTTCATCCTCAAACAGGAAAAATAATTGCTCGTGCAGGAGAGGAACTAACAGAAGAAATCTGTAGAGAAATTGAAGATTCTCCTATTGAAGAGGTAGAAATTCGTTCAGTATTAACTTGTGAATCTAAACATGGAGTTTGTGCAAAATGTTATGGACGTAACTTAGCTTACGGAAGAATGGTTCAAAAGGGAGAAGCTGTTGGAGTTATTGCCGCACAATCAATTGGAGAACCAGGAACACAGTTAACACTTCGTACCTTCCACGTTGGGGGGGTTGCTGGAGGAAATATCGGAACAAGCTCAAGAATTATTGCTAAATATGATGGTTTACTAATAATTGATGAGTTGCGTTCAGTTGATTATAAATCTCCAGATAAAGAAGATTGTCAAGTTGTTATTGGACGTTCTGCCGAATATAGAATAATTGATGAAAATACTGATTCAATATTAGCTTCAGGATATATTCCTTATGGAGCAAAACTATATTATAGCAGCAAAACTCACGTTAAGAAAGGCGATTTGATTGTTGAATGGGATCCATATAATGCAGTTATTATTACAGAAGTTACAGGAAAGGTGTCATATGAAAGTATTATTGAAGGTATTACCTTTAGAGTTGAATCCGATGACCAAACAGGACTTCAAGATAAAGTAATTATTGAATCACGTCAAAAAGCTAAAAATCCAGCAATATGTATAGTTAATTCAACTGGAGAAATACTTAAGGTATACGATATACCAGTTGGAGCTCACTTAATGGTTGAAGATGGACAAAAGCTTAAGGCTGGAGAAACCTTAGTTAAAATCCCTCGTTCTTTTGGAAAAGCAGGAGATATCACTGGAGGTCTTCCAAGAGTAACAGAATTGTTTGAAGCAAGAAACCCTTCTGACCCTGCAGTTGTTGCAGAAATTGATGGGGTTGTTTCATTCAATAAAAAACTTAAGAGAGGAAATCGTGAAATTGTTATCACAAGCAAAACAGGAGAAACACGTAATTATCTTGTTTCTACTTCAAAGCAAATTCTTGCACAAGAAAATGACTTTGTGAAAGCAGGAGCTCCACTTTGCGAAGGAGCAATCACACCAGCAGATATTCTTGCCGTAAAAGGACCAATGAGAGTTCAAGAATATATTGTTAATGAAGTTCAAGAAGTTTACCGTTTACAAGGGGTAAAAATTAATGATAAGCACTTTGAAGTAATTGTACGTCAAATGATGCGTAAAGTTGAAATTGATGATCCAGGCGATACAAATTTCCTTGAAGGAGAAATTGCAAACAAGCTTGACTTCAACGAACAAAATGATAATATATTTGGCATGAAGGTTATCGAAGACCAAGGAGATAGCGAATTGTATGTTAATGGACAAATCATAAGTGCAAGAAAACTAAGAGATGAAAATTCTTCCCTAAAACGTAAGGATAAAGCTCAAATAGTTGCACGTGATGCACAACCAGCAACAGCACGTCAAATTCTTCAAGGTATAACGAGAGCCTCTCTACAAACTAAGAGTTATTTGTCAGCAGCTTCATTCCAAGAAACAACAAAAGTTCTTACCGATGCAGCAATCAATGCTAAACAAGATGACCTATTAGGATTGAAAGAAAACGTTTTAGTTGGACATTTAATTCCAGCAGGAACAGGTTTGAAAGAATATAGAAGTGCTTTCGTTGCCAACAAACAACAATTGGAAGAACTAATTGCACAAAATGCCCCTTCAAAAAGAGGAAGAAAAGCAAAAGAAGAATAGATAATAAACAAGATTGAAATGGAAAATAAAGAACAAAAAATGGACATCGAATTACCTGTTGAAGTAGCACCAGGAATTTACACTAACTTACAACTAATAACTCATTCCTCAACAGAGTTTATTATTGATTTCATTCAAGTTTTGCCAGGTGTTCCAAAGGCACAAGTTCGCTCTCGTGCAATACTTTCTCCTCAACATGCAAAGAGATTTCTTTATGCATTGAAAGAGAATATTGATAAGTACGAGCAACAAAATGGAGTAATTACAGAACCTGATCAAGCTATTCCATATCAAATGAATCCAATGGGAAAAGCATAAAAACTTTTAACCATAAATAATAGAAAGAGCGTAGTTGAATTTTCAATTGCGCTCTTTTTTTGTTTGCTTTATTTTTAAATTATAAACAAACTTTAGCTTTGTTATAGATTATTATCTGTTAGAACTTGGTTGCAGTCCTTTGATTTGGTCGGTCTTGTCAAGTTCAACGGGGATATTCTTAATGGCTTTTCTTATCTTTTCGGAAGCTGTGAATCGTAAGAATTTTCGAGTGATTGTTTTCTCGTTAGCTTCCTCTAATGTGCTCACAGCCTTAGCATTAAACACTGGAGTAAGGGTTCCAAGTGAACCAAGTTTTACTGAATTTCCTTCCATAAGTTCTGCAAAAATTTCTTCCTCCATCTGCAACATGGCAGCATAGGCATCGGCTTTTGTTAGTGAGCAATGGGCTTGAATTCTTTTTGCCAACTCCTCAAATCCAATGGTTTTTCTCCTTTTGGGGCGAAGTAAAAATTTCATTCCTTTATTGGGTCCTACTGAAATTTTACGCAAAACACGAATAACAAGCATTGTCATAACATTTAATTTTTAAGGTAAAGAATTATTATTTTCAACTTAATTTCTAACGTTTTAATATTCTCTTTATTGCAATAGTGATGATGGAAATAACTAATTTGGTGGTGGTGAATTGGCGATTTGGTGATATAGAATTGGCGATTTAGTAATATAGAATCGGCGATTTGGTGGTAGTAAATCGGCGATTTGTGGATAGCATTACAGTTATAATGCAATATGCGTTATAACTATAATGCATATCACGTTATAACTATAATGCAATATGCGTTATAACTATAATGCAATTCTAATATCAAAGATATGGTGATTGAGTTTCTTTGATTTTAGGGTGTTGATGCTTTAATTATTAATGTAATTTTTTAGAAACTTTGAATATTGAAATTCATTTTCTTCGAAAAAAATGAGATTATTATAATGTAGTTTTTTAAGTGCTGGTCTATATTTTTAAGGGGGTATCCTGAAAAAAGTGTATTAATATTTGAAAATACTCTCTTAAAATAGGGGGGTGATATCGAAAAAATAGTATTTTTGCAAAATAAACCCTATAATTTTATACCCATATGTCAAAAATGCGTTTTTTTGCACTTAAAGAGCTTATGAATCGTAAGCCTATTGAAGTTAATTTACCTTCTAAAAACCTTTCTGATTATTATTCTTCTTTGGTTTTTGATAAGAAAACTATGCAGGAATATTTGCCTAAAGAGGCTTATACGGCTGTTGTTGAAGCATCGGAAAATGGTAAACCTATTTCGAGAGATAAAGCCGATTTGATTGCTAATGCAATGAGGAATTGGGCTAAGGGCTTTGGTGTAACTCACTATACTCATTGGTTTCAGCCCTTAACTGATGGTACTGCTGAGAAGCATGATGGCTTTATTGATTTTAGTAGTCAGGGAGATGTTATTGAAAGGTTTTCAGGGAAGTTGTTAGTGCAACAGGAACCTGATGCTTCTTCTTTTCCTAATGGTGGGATAAGAAATACTTTTGAGGCACGAGGATATACTGCTTGGGATGTTTCTTCTCCTGCCTTTATTGTGGATGAAACGCTTTGTATCCCAACAATTTTTGTCTCCTATACAGGTGATGCTCTTGACTACAAAACTCCTCTTTTGAAAGCTCTGAATGCTGTTGATAAGGCGGCTACTGATGTAGCAAGGTTGTTTGATAAGAATATTAATAAGATTTCTGTTAATTTGGGATGGGAGCAAGAATATTTTTTGGTTGATAGTGCTTTATATAATGCAAGACCTGATCTTTGTTTGACAGGAAGAACACTTATGGGGCATTCTTCTGCAAAGGATCAACAATTGGATGATCATTATTTTGGTTCAATACCTCAAAGGGTAATATGTTTTATGAAGGATTTGGAAATTGAGTGTCATAAACTAGGTATTCCTATCAAAACCTGTCATAATGAGGTTGCTCCCAATCAATTTGAATTAGCTCCAATCTTTGAAGATGCTAACTTATCAAACGATCATAATCAATTGGTGATGGATTTGATGAAAAGGATTGCCAATAAACATAATTTTAATGTTCTTTTCCACGAAAAACCTTTTAGTGGGATTAATGGCTCAGGAAAACATAATAACTGGTCTTTGCAAACAGATACTGGAGTAAATCTTTTTGCACCAGGGAAGAACCCAAAAGCAAATATGCTGTTTCTTACTTTTATTGTCAATACTGTAATGATGGTGTATAAGAATCAAGATATTTTAAGGGCTTCAATAGTTAGTGCATCCAATTCCTATAGATTGGGAGCAAATGAGGCTCCTCCATTGATTCTTTCGGTTTTCTTGGGAAAATATTTAACCAATATGTTGGAATCCTTAGAAGAGAAAGTTGGTGAAAAGAAAATGACAGCTGAGCAAAAGACTGCTTTAAAGTTAGGTATTGGACGTATTCCAGAAATCTTATTGGATAATACTGATAGGAATAGAACATCGCCTTTTGCCTTTACAGGTAATAGATTTGAGTTTCGTGCAGCAGGCTCTTCATCCAATTGTGCTGCTCCAATGATTGCAATCAATGCTGCTATGGCTCATCAATTAAATCAATTTAAGAAGGATGTTGATTTGTTGATGGATAAGGGAGTTGGTAAGGATGAAGCAATTTTTAAGGTGCTTAAGAAAATGATAAAAGAATCCAAGCCAATTTGTTTTGAGGGAGATGGATATTCTGATAATTGGTCAAAGGAAGCAAAGAAAAGAGGTTTGACAAATATTGAATCTGTTCCAGAGGCATTATTGAAATATGAATCAGAATCATCTAAAGAAGTATTTATTGGAGAGGGAGTATTTAATGAAACAGAGTTAAAGAGTAGGGTTGAGGTTGAGCTGGAGAAGTTTGTGAAGAAAATACAGATTGAAAGTAGGGTTTTGGGAGATTTGACCATTAATCATATAGTGCCTATTGCAGTTACTTATCAAAATCGTTTGCTTGAAAACCTAATTGGACTAAAACAAATATTCGATAAAGAAGAATATGAAGAATTGTCTTTTGCAAGAAAGCAATTGGTTAAAGAAATATCTAAATATGTTTCGGAGATAAAATTGCAAGTTAAGGAAATGACCAATGAAAGGAAAATTGCAAATAGGATAACAAATATGCAAGAAAAAGCTTTTGCTTATTCCAATAATGTTAAGCCATATTTAGAAACAATAAGAGAATGTGTTGATAATTTGGAAATGGAGATTGATAATGAAATATGGCCATTGCCTAAATATAGAGAACTATTGTTTGCAAAATAATTTCCAATTATTTATTTGTTTTTGCCAATTTAATGTGGTTCCTGCTATAAGTAGTCTGACAATTAGAGACAGAGTTTTTTATTTTTTATTTTTTCATCTAATTGTTTGAGCATTTGAGAAATATAATATATCTTTGCAAATTGAAATTCAAGCTATAATTTCATTATTTGGTAGAGAACAAATTCGTTATAAATCAAAATAAGGAGAATAATTAATATGACTAAAATCAAATCGTTAGCTGACTTAAAAGCTATGAAGCAAAGCGTTCAAGAAAAAATTGATACGCGTGCTAAAGGAACAGCCGAAGGCTTAGTTCAGGTTAAAATTGCAATGGCTACTTGTGGAATTGCAGCTGGAGCAAAAAATGTTATGGACTATATGATGTCTGAAACAGAAAAGAGAGGAATGGATGTTGTCTTTACTCAAACTGGATGTATGGGATATTGTCATGCAGAACCAACAATTGAAGTAACTCTGCCAGGTAAAGAGCCAATTGTTTTTGGCTATGTAGATCTTAAAAAAGCTGATGAAATCATCGATAAGTATATTAAAGATGGTGAATTGGTGGAAGGAATTATTCCAGTAAATTACGAAAAAATTAATAATTAATACCTAACAAATTTATTCAACTTTTAGGAGGAAAAATATATGGCTAAATTCAAAATGCACTTATTGGTCTGTGGAGGTACGGGCTGTAATGCATCAAGGAGCCAAGAGATAGCTCAAAACTTAACGAGCTCTCTTAAGGACAATGGTTTAGATAATGAAGTTCAGGTTATCTTAACAGGATGTTTCGGTTTTTGCGAAAAGGGTCCAATTGTTAAGGTTATGCCTGATAATACTTTCTATACGGAAGTTAAACCAGAAGATGCAACTGAAATTATTATGGAACATGTTATTAAGGGAAGAAAAGTAACTCGTTTACTTTACACTGACCCTGAAAACAAACAACACGTTGCAGATTCAAAACATATGGGATTCTATAAAAAACAAATGCGTATTGCTTTACGTAACTGTGGATATATAGATCCTCAAAATATTGAAGAGTATATTGGAGCTGATGGTTACTCTGCTTTGGCAAAATGTTTAGGAGAAATGACACCTGAACAAGTTATTAACGAAATTAAGCTTTCTGGTCTTCGTGGTCGTGGAGGTGGTGGTTTCCCAACAGGATTGAAATGGGAAATTGCTTCAAAAAATCATGCAGATCAAAAATATGTAGTTTGTAATGCTGACGAAGGAGACCCAGGTGCATTTATGGACCGTTCTATTTTGGAAGGCGACCCTCACTCAGTTTTGGAAGCAATGGCAATTAATGGATTTGCTATTGGTGCAACAAAAGGGGTTATCTACATCCGTGCAGAATATCCACTTGCAATTAACCGTCTTTTAGTAGCAATTGATCAAGCTCACGAATATGGTCTTTTAGGAGAAGACATTTTGGGTTCAGGATTTAATTTTGATATTGAATTGCGTTACGGAGCAGGAGCTTTTGTTTGTGGAGAAGAAACAGCTCTTATTCACTCAATGGAAGGACAGCGTGGAGAACCAACTTTCAAACCACCATTCCCTGCTCAATCAGGATATAACAAAAAACCAACCAACGTAAATAATGTTGAAACTTATGCAAATATTCCAATCATTATTACAAAAGGAGCTAATTGGTTTAACCAAATAGGAACAGAAAAGAGTAAAGGAACTAAGGTTTTTGCCCTTGCTGGTCAAATCAACAACGTTGGACTTATTGAAGTTCCAATGGGAATTACTTTAAGAGAAATTATCTACGAAATTGGTGGAGGCATCAAGGGAGGAAGAGAATTTAAAGCAGTTCAAACAGGAGGTCCTTCAGGAGGTTGTTTGACAACAAAACACTTAGATACACCAATTGATTATGATAACCTTATTGCTGCTGGCTCAATGATGGGTTCAGGAGGGATGGTTGTTATGGATGAAACTTCTTGTATGGTTGCAATTGCTAAGTTCTACTTAGAATTTACTGTTGAAGAATCTTGCGGAAAATGTAGTCCATGCCGTATTGGGAACAAACGTTTACATGAAATCTTAGAAAAGATAACTAAGGGTAATGGAACAATGGAAGACTTAGATAATCTAACTAATCTTGGAAGAGTTATTAAAGATGCTTCTCTTTGTGGATTAGGACAAACATCTCCAAATCCAGTTCTTTCTACCATTGAAAACTTCTATGATGAATACGTAGAACACATTAAAGACAAAAAATGTAAGGCAGGAGTTTGTAAATCATTGATGCAATATGTTGTTGATCAAGAACAATGCGTTGGATGTACTGCTTGTGCAAGAAATTGTCCTGTTAATGCAATCTCTGGCGAAAAGAAAATGCCTCACTTTATCAATACAGAGTTATGTATTAAGTGCGGAGCATGTATTGAGAAATGTAAATTCAATGCAATTAGCATTTGTTAACCTCAAAAAATGTTAAGAAAAAGAAATGGAAAAAATAAACATAATAATAGATAATAAGTCGTTGCAGGTTGAGAAAGGTCAAACTGTATTGAAAGCGGCACGTGCAGCAGGCATTGAGATACCTACTCTATGTTATTACGAATTGGATGGTGTTAAATTAGAAAATCGTCCAGGAGGATGTCGTATTTGTGTAGTAGAGATTGAAGGAAGAAAGAATTTAGCTCCTGCTTGTGCAACAGAAGTTGCTGAAGGAATGGTTATTCATACTTGTTCTTTAAGAGTTGTTAATGCTCGTAGAACAGTTTTGGAACTAATCCTTTCTGACCACCCTGCAGATTGTTTGATTTGTCCTAAGAACGGAAAATGTGAACTACAATCTTTAGCTCAACGTTTAGGAGTAAGAGAAATTCCTTTCCAAGGAGAACAATCAACTTACAGAAAAGATTTATCTCCAGCAATTATTCGTGATGTTGATAAATGTGTTATGTGTCGTAGATGCGAAACTGTTTGTAACGTATGGCAAACAGTTGGAGCTCTTTCAGCAGTAAACAGAGGATTCCAAGCAGTTGTTGCTCCTGCATTTGAACAAGACCTTGTTAAGAGTCCTTGTACGTATTGCGGTCAATGTATTATGGCTTGTCCAGTTGGAGCACTTAGCGAAGTTGACCAAACACGTCAAGTCATAACAGCAATATCTGACCCTAAGAAAACAGTTGTTGTTCAAACAGCTCCTGCAGTGCGTGTTGCATTAGGAGAAGAGTTTGGAATGGAACCAGGTAGCATTGTTACTGGACAAATGGCAGCTGCTTTAAGAAGAATTGGATTTGACTATATTTTTGATACAGACTTTGCAGCTGACCTTACCATTATGGAAGAAGGAACTGAACTTCTTACTCGTATTGATAAGTTCACAAAGGGAGATAAAAATGTTAAATTACCTATCTTAACATCTTGTTGTCCAGGTTGGGTAAACTTCTTTGAAACAAATTATCCAGATATGTTAGACGTTCCTTCAACAGCAAAGAGTCCACAACAAATGTTTGGAGCTGTTGCAAAGAACTACTTAACAACAAAACTTGGAATTAAACGTGAAGATATGGTTGTTGTTTCAATTATGCCTTGCGTTGCTAAGAAATTTGAAAGCCAAAGAGATGAGTTTAAAGAAAACGGAAATCCAGATGTTGACTACTCATTAACAACTCGTGAATTAGCAGAACTTATCCGTCAATTCAACATAGACTTCAAAACACTTCCAATTGAAGACTTTGACAATCCACTTGGAGAATCAACAGGAGCAGGAGTTATTTTTGGAGCAACAGGAGGAGTTATTGAAGCAGCAACTCGTACAGCTTACGAACTATTCACTGGAAAGAAACTTGAAAAGGTTGACTTTACAGAATTAAGAGGTTTGGAAGGAGTTAGAGAAGCTACAGTTGACTTTAACGGAACACCAATAAAAATTGGAATCGCACATGGATTATCAAATGCACGTCAATTATTGGACGAAGTAAGAAAAGGTAATTCAGGATTCCATGCAATAGAAGTTATGGCATGTCCAGGAGGATGTATTGGAGGAGCAGGTCAACCATTCCATCATGGTAATTTTGACATAATCAGAAAACGTCAAGAAGCAATTTATCGTGAGGATGCAGGAAAACCAATTCGTAAATCACACGAAAACCCATACATTCAAGCCCTATACAAAGAGTGGTTGGGAACACCTTGTGGAGAAATTTCACATCATTTGCTTCACACTCACTATTTTGATAAATCAAAACATATAGAAATAGAAGGATAAAAACATAACAACTATGGCAAAGGTAAAATTAGCAGAAAGCAAAATAAACAAGATAAAGGAAATTTGTGCGAGCTTTGGCAACAAGCCAGGTGAAGCAATTAATGTCCTTCATAAAGTACAAGGAGAGTTTGGTTATTTACCAGCAGAAGTACAAGAAGTAATAGCACAAGAACTTAATGTTTCAGTTGCACAAATATACGGAATTGTAACCTTCTACTCTTTCTTCACAATGACCCCAAAAGGAGAATTTCCAATTTCAGTATGTATGGGAACAGCTTGCTATGTTCGTGGTGCAGAAAAAGTGTTGGATGAATTTAAAAGAGAATTGAAAATTGGCGTTGGCGAAACAACTCCTGATGGAAAATTCTCATTGAATTGTCTTCGTTGTGTAGGTGCTTGTGGATTAGCTCCAGTGGTACTTATTGGAGAAAAAGTTTACGGACGTTTAACCCCAGACGGAGTTAAGGATATTCTAAACGAATACCGTTCATAAACCTAACCCAGTTTATCTTATAAACAAAAGGACGTCTTGCATATGCTCGGCGTCCTTTTTTGTTTTATTTCTTCTTGTTTATATAATGTTATTTTCATTTCCGATAACTATCTCGTTTTTCCAAGATAGTTATCTCACAACTCTGCGATAGTTATCCCAGATTAAAAAAGTGCGACTTATCGTCTAAAAAGTGCGACTTTTTGATTAGAAAGTGCGATATTTTAGATAGAAAAGTGCGACTTTTAAATTTTCGAATAGTTATCTTGAGCTTTTGAGATAGTTATCTTGTTCTTTGCAGATAGTTATCTCACATTCGAAAATAGGCTATTCCCAATAAAAAATAGGCTATTCTTGGTTGGAAATAGGCTATTTCTATTCAAAAATAGGCTATTTTTGTGTCTCGTATAGTTATCGTGAGAGTTTTGGATAGTTATCTTGGGCAAAATATCCTTATAAAAAATGTTTATTATTGTGTTATTGGAGTTTCTTTTTCTTTGAGAAACAACTTAATGCTCCTTTTTCTAAATCTTCTTTAACTCTAAACAAGACGATTCTTCTAATTAAATCTATTGGAAGTGGTTTGGAAATTGGAAATTGAATTGTTCCTTTTGAATGTTTATATTCTTTTAATTCTTCTTCAAAAGTTTCAATACCATTAGATGTTGGGAAAAGACTAACATGATTTTTAAATCCTCCAAAATAAACTATAGGTCCATTTCCCTTATAGGTTGGCATTTGATAGCTAATACATTCAATAGATAAAGGAGCATTTTCAATAATCAGCTCTCTAATCTCAATCAGTTTAGCCTTAACATCTCCATCAAAACTATTAATGTAAATATCTACTTCTTTGGATTTCTTATACATAATGTTATTCTTTTCCTGCAACTTGTTTTAATATGCTTTCTAATTGACTGCCGTAGGTTTCCCAGCGGTAGTTTTCTCTAACAAAATTATTGCCTTTCTGGGCTATTTGGTCAGCAAGGGAAGGGTTTTGTAATAGATTGATGATTGAATCGGCATATTCTTTTGGAGAGGATGCAATAAGTATATTTTCATTATGAGTGGCTCCCAAAGCTTTGTTGGCAAGGGGAGAGCTTATACAAGGAAGATTCATTGCCATTGCTTCAAGAAGTTTGTTCTGAAGTCCAGTTCCTATTTGCATTGGTGCAACAAATATCTTACTTTTGGCATAATATTCTTTCATATCCTCAACCCAACCAGTTACTTTAATATTCTCAGAATTTAGGCTTTGAACTGAAGTTGTAGGGTTAGCTCCTGCAATTACTAATTTGGCATCAGGTAGTTTATCCCAAACCAAAGGCATAATCTCTGTGGCAAGAAATATTGCAGCAACACTGTTTGGGGCATAGGACATGCCTCCTGAAAATATTATATCAAATTCCTTATTTTTATTGTTTTTATAGTTGAAATAAGAATCATCAACTCCATTTGAAATAACAGTAATTTCATCTTGAGAAGGGTGTTTGATTTCTTTCTTATCTGTCTGAACAATAATTGTGAGCTTATTGAAGATATCAAACATCTTAGCTTCATATTTTTGAAGTCTTTTTGCTTCAATGTTGAATAAGCATTTCAGTAAAAAACTACTTTTGGAAGCTCTTCGTTTCATATTGGTTGAAAGAGCATCCTGGAAGTCTAATACCTTTGGATAATTAATATTTGAATATTTTGCTGTTCTTACAAATTGATAATATACAACATCAGGATTAACTTTTTCGCAGAAGGAATTTAGCATTTTAATGTTTTTCTTGTGAGAGAAATAACCAGTTTGGAAAGGAGTGCCATCAAACAATGACTTAGTCATTCCTAAAATGGAATCAAATTTATTAAATTGACCAATGCATATTTTCTTAACAAAAGACAAGAGAATGGTTTCTGCTTTAGGGTTAATTGTTGAGTTGTTTAAACAAAACAAATATACATCATTATTCTTAGCAAGTTCTTTAATTTGATAAAATGCTCTAAGCTTATCTCCCTTGTCTAAAGGGTAGGGAATACGTGATAGGACAACTAATATCTTCATTAATGACAGCTTTTAATGATTAATATTTGATTTGCGGTAAATTTACTTAACTTCTAATTGACCATATAAATCAACCAATTCTCTTGCAATTGCATTAATATTATATTTTTCACTAATTAGTTTTTCAGCATTTTGAGCAATATTATGAGAAAACTCCTTGTCTGTAACACATTTATAAATACTTTCTGCAAATTCCTCTGGAGTGTTGGCAATTACAATATTTACATTATTTTCATATAAAATACCTTCAGCAGCTTGAGAAGTTGCAATTATACATTTCCTAAGCGACATTGCCTCAAGAATTTTAATTCTTATTCCACTTCCAGAAAGCAAAGGTACAATCATAATTTCTTTAGAACAAATAAACCTTGCACTATCAGGAACTTCTCCATAAATAACAACTCCTTCTCTGTTTAAATTCAAAAGCCATTGAGGCATTGCTCTCCCTGCAAAATAAGCTTTAATATTAGGAAGCTTTTCATGTACAATATCCCAAACATTATCCAAAAACCATTCAATTGCTTGTTGGTTAGGAATCCAATTCATGGAGCCAATATGGAATAAACTATCCTTTTCTTCTATGTCCTTATCAATAAAGTCTGGTGTTTCAATCCCTACAGGAACATTCTTGCAAGGAACTTTGCATCCATTATCAATAAAATAATTAGCATCAACCTTAGTAACAGGATAAACTCCATCGTAGTGATTAACCATTTCAAGTTCATACTTCTTAAGGCTATAAGCCAATTGGTTGAGATAAATTTTCTTTAAAGGATTCTTTGTGCTTTGAGCAGTCTTTTCCCAAATTAAATGTTCAATATTAGGAGCTCTAAGAACAATCTTTGCTTTAGAGTTTTTTCTTATAACAGAAATATAATGAGAAAGAAAAATACTTTCAAGTTGAATTACATCAAACTCTTCCTCTTTCAAAAGAGAGTCAAGCCTTCCTTCCATTTCTTGGCAATAGAAACGCTTAACATGATAGCTTTCATTTTTTATAAAACTACAAAGAGCATCAAATATATTAAGCTTTAGATTGACAAATATGGTTTCAAACTTAGTCTTTTCAATATATTCTTTTGGAAGTTCTGAAATTTTAACTGGATGCTTGAAAGTGTTAAAAGCAAGAACCTTCACCTTATGTTCATTATTCAAAAGTCCCATCGTTAAAGTATGCATTCCCATTGAACCACCGTCAACAACAGGGAAAGGAGGCTTATAGCAAAGCTGTAAAATCTTCATTATTTATTTTCAAATTTATGTCCAGTTAATAAATTTCTAATCTTGTTTAAGCCCTTAATCCAACTTTCTGAATTCAAAAGTGAAGAATCGGATGTGGCTTTAATTGTAAGGAAAAGACCTATTGGCAAGAAAACCAATGTTGAACTCCACATACCTAAAAATGAAGAAACAGCGCCTTCAACAGAAGCTTTTTCTCCAATCATTCCTACAACATAATATAAAATAAAACTCAAAACCGAAACCACAACAGGCATTCCCAATCCTCCCTTACGGATAATTGCTCCTAAAGGAGCTCCAATAAAGAATAGTATTAAGCATGCTGCTGAAAGAGTAAATTTTCTATGGAGTTCGTTTCTGTGTCTAATTATTAATTCACTATCACCATTTCGTTTTGAGTCCAACATCTTCAAATCACTTTTAAGATAAGCTGCCCTTTGTGAAGCTTGTTCAATTACCTTTTGCCTATCTTCTTTTGTGAGTGAAGAATAGTCCTTATGGAATGAGAAATTATATAATGAATCTATCTTCAAAATATTTGAATCTCTAATAATTGGAGTTGTAATTTGATTTTTAATGCCTCGTATAATGGACAGATTAAAATCAGAATTTTCTTTTCTTAGTTCATTAATATTCTTATTTAATTGAAGAATATTGAGCATTTTGTAGTGGTTGGAATATCTGTCTTCTTCGGTTTCCTTAAAAGCAAAATCTGAAACATCAAATCTAATTAATTGCTCTTTAAAGTTAAGTCTAATTAAAGGACGAGTGTCAAAAGAATTTTCATCCACACTTTCATCATAAGTATATCCATCAATTAAATTGAAAACAAGTGTATTTCCATTATCTTCAGTATACATTTGTCCTTTCTTTGCTGCAGTAATGCTAATATTTCCCAAACTCTTGCTATGATCATAAATCACAACGTCACTCAAATTTTTTCCGTCCTTATCCTTTGCTCCAATTCTAATAATGTATTGTTCAATATCGGCATAAAATTCATTAGGACGAATATTAACAGTAGGCTTTTTAGTATTAATCTCATACATTAATGTTCTCATTTTCTTTTCCGCAATGGGCATAAAGTTATTAGAGAAAAAGAATGCAAAAACAGAAAGTAAAGAAACAACAGCTATCATTGGTCGAAGAATTCTCCAAAGAGAAATACCTGCTGACTTCATTGCCACTAGTTCATAGCGTTCTCCAAAATTACCAAGTGTCATTATAGAAGCTAACAAAATAGCTAAGGGTAATGCCATTGGAACCAACGTAACTAAAATGTACCAAAACAATTGCAAGATAACTAATGTGTCTAAGCCTTTACCAATCATTTTTTCTAAAATCTTCCATATGAATTGAAGAAGCAGAACAAATTCCGATATGGAAAATGTAAGTAAAAGGGGACCTAAAAATGATTTTATTATAAGTATATCAAGTTTCTTCACAGCAAAACTTTACAATTAAAGCAACAAAAATACAAAGATTTAATCTTTTATTAGTAATTTTGCTTCCAAATAAAACAAATTAATTGAATACAATATGAAAAAGTTGATTATGATTTCAGCCCTTTTATCATGTTTACTTGTAATGCCTGAAGGAATTAAGGCACAAAACAAAACTAAAGACAAAGAACAATTTAAGTATGTAATTGATGAATTCGCTGATATTAAAGTTATGCGTTACCAAGTTCCATCATGGGACAATCTAAGTTTGAAGCAACAAGAATATCTTTACTATCTATCTCAAGCAGCAAATAGTGGAAGAGATATATTGTGGGATCAAAACTATAAATACAATTTAACTGTAAGAAGAACTCTTGAAAATATTCTTTCTTCTTATAATGGGAAAAAACAAGGCAAAGAATGGGAAGACTTTTTGGTTTATGCAAAAAGAGTATTTTTCTCTAATGGTATTCATCATCACTATGCTGAAGACAAAATTATGCCTGCTTTCTCCAAAAACTATTTCTCAACTCTTTTGAAACAATCAAGCCAAAAGAATTTCCCAACAAATAAAGGAGAAAAGGTTGACGCTTTCTTTGCAAGAGTGAGTGATATTATCTTCAATAAAAACATTGCTCCTTATAGGAAAGAAAATGATAAGTCAAAAGATATAGTTGCATCTTCAGCTGTTAATTTCTATGAAGGAGTAACTCGCAAAGAGGTTGAAGAATTTTACAAACAAAAACAAAGTCCAGACAAAGAACGTCCTCTTTCTTTTGGTTTAAATTCCAAAGTGGTAAAGGAAAACAATCAAGTTGTTGAGAAAGTTTATAAGCTTGATGGATTATATTCAGATGCCATTAAAGAAATTATCTATTGGCTTGAAAAAGCAAATACAGTTGCAGAAAATGACTCTCAAAGAGAATACACAAATCTTTTAATTGAATACTACAAAACTGGAGATTTGGAAATTTGGGATAAATATAATGTTAAATGGGTTTCTGACATTGAATCACAATGCGATTATGTTAATGGCTTTATTGAAGACTATGGCGACCCATTGGGAATGAAGGCTACATGGGAAGCTGTTGTTAACTTCAAAGACTTGGAAGCAACTAAAAGAACAGAACTTATTAGCGCAAATGCACAATGGTTTGAAGATAATTCACCTGTTGCCAAACAATACAAAAAGAAAGAAGTTAAGGGAGTAAGTGCAAAAGTAATTAATGCTGTTATGCTTGGAGGTGATTGTTTCCCAACTCCACCAATTGGAATTAATCTTCCAAATGCTGATTGGATTAGAAAAGAATTTGGGAGCAAATCAGTAACAATTGCTAATTTGACCTCTGCTTATGATAGAGCTGCGTTAGAATCTCCAAAAGGAGCTATACAAGAGTTTGCTGCAAGTGAAGAAGAAATTGAAAAAGCAAAGAAATTTGGCTCAATTGCTGGCGATTTACACACTGACCTTCACGAATGTTTAGGACATGGTTCAGGACAACTTCTTCCTAACACTTCAGCAGGTGCATTGGCTGACTATTCATCTTCATTAGAAGAAGCAAGAGCTGATTTATTTGCTCTATATTATATGATGGATCCATATATGATTGAAATTGGACTAATTCCTGACCTTGCTGTTGGAGAAGCAGAATATGATAGTTATCTTCGTAATGGACTTCTTACTCAATATGCAAGAATTGAATTTGGCAAAACAGTTACCCAAGCTCACATGCAAGCTCGCAAACTAATCTCTACTTATACCTTCGAACAAGGAGAACAGATTGGAGCAGTGGTTAAGTTTGAAAAAGATAATAAAACTTATTTCCAAATAAAAGATCATAATGCTGTTAGAAAAATATTTGGTGAATTGCTTGCAATAATTCAAGATATTAAATCTACAGGAAACTATGATGCAGGAAAGAATTTAATTGAAAAATACGCTGTTAATATCGACCCAGTTTTACACCAAGAAGTTATTGATAGATACAAGAAATTAAACATTAAACCTTATGGAGGTTTTGTAAATCCTGAAATAACTCCTATTGCTGACAAAGATGGTAATTATATTAAGTTTGAAATTGCCTACCCAACAGACTTCCTAAAACAACATCTTCAATATGGAAAGAAATACTCTTTCTTGCCAACAATGAATTAGAGTTTTAAAATCATAAAACCTTTAGGCCTAAGATTCAAAAAGTTTCTTAGGCCTTTTTTTTGTATTAAGCTCCTTATTTCTTTTGAAATAAACCAAAATAATTAAAGTTTAAATCTATCAAAACAAAGTATATAAGTGCTTAAATAAGGTCTCAAACTTTTTTTACTTGATCTTAATGTCGGATTCATGCCATGATTTACTCTAATTCATGGCATGAATTCATTCAATTCATGCCATGATTCCAGTTAATTCATGGCATGATTCCGAGTAATTCATGCCATGAATTCGAGAATATCATGCCATGATATATAGATGAAGTCCCTATTTTAATAGTTCTAGATGACCCGTCCTGAATAAGGTTGACAGATTATTAATTTGTACTAAATGATATTTA
>VSSQ01000146.1_pt1 | contig 94338 bp, 73 predicted proteins | sample 4763081 | NCBI WGS metagenome assembly VSSQ01 (sample SAMN12137344, study PRJNA551015) | bioreactor metagenome | isolation source: SDC9 anaerobic chlorinated ethene degrading culture | place: USA: Knoxville, Tennesee | collected 2015-01-01
TTTAAATACCAAAGTTGCCATAATATATCCAGCACATCAAATAAGGATTTGCCTTACTGGCGGAGGGTGTTCAAGTGTTCAAGTGTTCAAGTGTTCATGTGTTCATGTGTTCATGTGTTCATGTGTTCAAGTGTTCAAGTGTTCAAGTGTTCATGTGTTCAAGTGTTCAAGTGTTCATGTGTTCATGTGTTCAAGTGTTCATGTGTTTAAGTGTTCATGTGTTCATGTGTTCATGTGTTCAAGTGTTCGGGTGCGTAACGAAAAATATATATGAAAATGTAAAAACGTGGGAATGTGTGAATGCTGACTCAATATCGGGATTGCAAATCATTATGAATTCTATGGAAATTGCAAAAGAATCTGTCGATAGCTGAGAAGCTTACCTCAAGCAATCTGCATTCTGCATTCTGCAATCCGTAATCCGCAATCCGCAATCCGCAATCCCAAATCCAAAATCCGCTCCCGATGGCCATAGGGACAGCAATCCGCAATCCGAAATCCGCAATCCGAGTTCAAAACTCTTCTGCCTCCGCCGGAATCGTGTCCGTCATCACCACCAGTTCGCGGGCAGGGCCTTTCAATTCGACAGCCGGAAGCAGGCGGTCGAAATCTGCCTGCGTGATCCATTCCTTCCTCAGCATCTTGGAGGATACAAGTTCGTAATAGGCTTTCAGGTGCTCGCGCAAGTCTCCGTTTTGGTCGAAAGAATACCTGAAGGCTTTTGGCCGGGGCACAATGCTTGCCAGGTAAATGGATTCTGCCAGCGTCAGCTTTGAAACATCTTTGGCAAAGTAGAAACGGGCGGCTTCATTCACTCCATAAACCATAGGGCCCGTTTCTATCACATTGAGATAAACCTCAAACATCCGCTCCTTACTTACCAGGCGCTGTGATTCGATGAGCCAGGTAATCAGCATCTCCTCCAGTTTTCGCGTGATGGTTTTGTTGCGGTTCAGAAATACATTTTTCACCAGCTGCATGCTGATGGTGCTTCCGCCACGGGCAAAACGCTTTTCCTTGATATTGGTGATGATGCTTTCGCGGATGGCTTCGGGAATAAATCCGTTATGATGGAAAAATGCCCCGTCTTCCGATGTCATGATTGCATATTTCAGGTAATCAGGTATCTGGTTGAGGTGGCGGAAGTCGGGGTTTTCAGGTCCTGCCATGAAGGTCCGCACCGGCAGGCCCTTTTCATAAGCCGTGTAAGGAAAGTCGCCGTTGATCCTTCTGAAGTCGGTGGCTCCGAAAGAAAGGATGGAAAACCCTTTTTGTTTCAATGCAGCGGTAAATTCAAGTGAATCCGGTAAATCCGGATTAAGGTCAAAATGCAGGCTGAAACCCAGCCGGCCCTTCACCCTGATGCCTGCCAGGTTTGTAAAAAGCCCTTCGGGCAAAGCGTTAAAAAAAGTGGCTGCATCAAAATCCGGTTCATTGATCCGTAATTGTATCCTTTTTTCAGGTGATTGATTATAACGTGCAAACAGCCTGAAAGCCTGTCCGTTGAAACTGATGCGGGTTGCGCTGTCAATTTCGGCCCAGGTATCACCGGTTTTGATGCTGAATGCCGCGCTGCCCGATGAAAGCACCACATCGTAGGGTGAGATGCGCGCATGATTGATGCGCTGGTTTGAAGTCTGCACACTCCCGGTCAGCCGGGAATACCCGTAAGACTCTTTCTGATATTTCAGGTCAAGCTTCAGGGAATCAAAGGCAAGAAGCAATCCCCACCGGTGTTGCAGATACGGGATTTTCACCGGCGCCAGTCCGGCGGTGGTGAGGCTGATTCCTGCCGTACCTGTGGAAGGCTGAATCAAGCCGCCCAGATACCACTGATTGGTGGTGGTGTCCTCTACCACATAAACCCGTGTGCTGAATGCGCGGTCATCAATCAGCAGGTCATCCATCCTGAATGAGAGGTGATGCCGGTTAATCAGTGCAATGGCCTGAAGGCCCGTGATGCGGATATTCGCCGGAATGTAATTGAATATCAGGCTGAATATGCGATCGGTTAATGCTTTATAATTGCGTCCCTGGGCTTCGTGCGTGGTGGTGCTGACAGAATCGGAACCATGGTTCAGCAGGAAAAGGTAATTGCTTTCATTTCCTTCGCGCCAAAGGGTAAGCTTTGGTTTGTTGATCTCCGCAAACCCTAACTTAAGGCGGAATGTGAGCAACGCCAATGGGCTGATGCTTACCCTGATGCGTTGTATGGTCATCAGGGTGTCGCCTTCAGGAGGGAGCAGGCAAAGCTGATGGATTTTGACGGTGCTGATACCGGTAAAACCGGCTTTTTGATATCTGATTTCGATCCCGGTCCTGGCTTCCAGGCTTTCCAACCGGTCGCGCAGCATCCGGTTGAGCAGTACATTTCTGAAAGCAAAGCCGGCAAGCAGGATGAATGCCGGTAAAAGTACCGCCACCAGGGCAATCCTGCGTGATCTACGGTTTTGAAACATCTGATGCTGCGGTTTGGAGAGTGCAAAGATAAGTCATAATGTGGCGTTCTCTCTTTTACAGGCTCCCTGATTGAGTATGATAAAATTTATCAACAATACAAACCCCCTCGGTTGATTTGACTAATTTTACCAACCGCAGTTACTGTTGATCCAGTTTGTCGGGTAACTGTTTTTTGGTTCCTTAATCAGAATCCGAATCAGAACTAACCTTTTATATTACAGGTATATTTTACCTGCCGGATGATTTTCTATGAATAAATTCACTCATCTTCACGTTCATTCCAAGTATTCCATTCTCGACGGGGCTGCCGAAATCAGCCAGATGTACGAAAAAGCAGTAAAAGACCATATGCCGGCTGTTGCGCTTACCGATCATGGCAACATGTTCGGGGTTTTTAAGTTTGTGGCAGAGGCTGAGAAGTACAATAAGAAGGGGGAGCCTCCGGTAATAAAGCCCATCGTGGGGTGCGAATTTTACCTTGTTGAAGACCGGCATCGCAAGCAGTTTACACGGGATCTGAAAGACATGCGCTTTCACCAGTTGCTGCTTGCTAAAAATCAGGAGGGCTATAACAACCTGGTGAAGTTATGTTCACTGGGCTATATGGAAGGCTTTTACAGCAAGTATCCGCGCATCGACAAGGAATTGCTGTTGCGCCACCACAAGGGGCTGATCGCCACCACCTGTTGCCTGGCAGCCGAAGTACCCCGGGCCATTTTAAACAAAGGAGAAGAGGAAGGCGAAAAGCTGTTCAAGTGGTGGCTGGATATTTTCGGGGAGGATTATTATGTGGAACTGCAACGTCACCGGATCCCCGAGCAGAACAAAGTGAATGAAGTGCTGGTGAAGTATGCCCGCAAATACAATGTCAAAATCATTGCCACCAACGACACCCACTATGTGGAACAGGACTTTTATGAAGCCCACGACATCCTCTTGTGTGTAAATACAGGTGAAAAGAAAAGCACCCCGACCAATAAGGACTACAATGACGATGATTCATCGGTAAAGGGCAGGCGTTTTGCATTCTACAATGATCAGTTTTATTTCAAGACCACGCAGGAGATGTCGGAACTGTTTTCCGACCTGCCGGAGGCCATTGACAATACCAATGATATTGTGGGCAAGGTGGAGTTGCTGAACCTGAAGAAAGACATTATGCTCCCGCATTTTGCCCTGCCGAAGGGTTATACCGATCAGTTCGAATATCTGCACCATATGACTTATGCAGGCGCCCGTCAGAAGTATGCCGATCTGACCACGGAAATTACCGACCGACTTGAATTTGAGCTGGGTGTGATCCGTCAGATGGGCTTTACCGGGTATTTTCTGATTGTGTCTGATTTTATCAAGGCTGGCAGGGACCTCGGGGTTTTTATCGGGCCGGGGCGTGGTTCGGCGGCGGGATCCGTGGTGGCTTATTGTATCGGTATAACCAGTATTGACCCGATCAAGTATAAGTTGCTGTTTGAGCGTTTCCTGAATCCGGACCGCAAGAGCATGCCTGATATCGATACCGATTTTGACGATGAAGGCCGCCAGAAGGTGATCGATTATGTAGTGGAAAAATACGGTCACAACCAGGTGGCACAGATTGTTACTTTTGGTTCAATGGCTGCCAGGAGCTCAATCAAAGATGTTGCGCGGGTACTTGATCTGCCGCTCAGTGATTCGAATAACCTGGCCAAACTTGTCCCCGATAAACCGGGCATTGAACTGAAAAGGGTGATGCTGGCCCCGATAGAAGGCGCCGGAAGCCTCAGGGAGAAAGAAGGCCTGATGACGGAAGACCTTGAGGATGTGAAAAAACTGCGTGAAATTGCCAAAGGAAAAGACCTGCAGGCAGAGGTGCTTCGTGAAGCCGTGAAACTTGAAGGTTCAGTCCGCAGCACAGGCATTCATGCCGCAGGAATCATCATCGCCCCTTCTGACCTGACCGATATTATTCCGGTACACACTTCAAAGGAAACCAATTTGCTGATTACCCAGTTTGAAGGGAAGGAGATCGAAAGTGCGGGAGTGATCAAGATGGACTTCCTCGGACTGAAAACCCTTACCATCATCCGGGATGCACTGAAACTGATTGAGCAGAACCATGGTGTTAAACTCAATATTGATGAGGTTCCGCTCGACGACCAAAAAACCCTTGAACTTTACCAGAAGGGGGAAACCAACGGCACTTTTCAGTTTGAGTCGGCCGGTATGCAGAAGCACCTCAGGGAGCTGAAGCCCGATAAGTTCGAGGACCTGATTGCTATGAATGCACTGTATCGTCCGGGGCCTATGGAGTATATCCCGAACTTTATCAGCCGGAAATTCGGGCGCGAAAAGGTAGTATACGACCTGCCCGAACTTGAAGAATATCTTGAAGAAACCTATGGTATCACGGTGTATCAGGAACAGGTGATGCTCCTCTCGCAGAAGCTTGCCGGCTTTACCAAGGGCGATGCGGATACCCTCCGTAAGGCCATGGGAAAGAAGGATAAGAAAACCCTGGATGAGAAAAAGGGGAAGTACATTGACGGTTGTAAAAAGAACAACCTCGACCTGAAAGCCTGTGAAAAGATATGGACCGATTGGGAAGCGTTTGCCGCGTACGCATTCAACAAATCGCATTCCACCTGCTATGCTTTTGTGGCATTCCAGACAGCATACCTCAAAGCACACTATCCTGCCGAGTATATGGCAGCCGTGCTGACCCACAACCTGAGCGACATCAAAAAGATTACTTTCTTTATTGATGAAACCCGCCGCATGGGCATTCCGGTGCTTAGCCCCGATGTGAATGAGTCGGGATACCACTTTGCCGTGAATAAAAACGGCGAGATTCGTTTCGGGATGGGTGCGGTGAAAGGCGTTGGTGAAAACGCGGTGATGGCCATCATCGAAGAAAGAACGGCCAACGGTCCGTTTAAGGATATCATTGACCTGACACGCCGGGTAAACCTGCGCACCATCAACCGCCGCAGCCTGGAAGCCTTGGCTAAAGCAGGGGCTTTCGACACCTTTGAAGGGTCGCACCGGGCGCAATACTTCTATCAGGAAGCGGCTGACGGCCCGACTTTCCTCGATAAGGTGCTGCGGCATGCTTCTGATTATCAGGCACAAAAACTTGGAATGCAGGTCAGTCTTTTCGGTGGCGAATCGGAGGTTGAAATGCCTGAAGTGGAAATGCCCGAATGTGAAGCCTGGAGCAACTTTGAACAACTCAGGCATGAAAAGGAGGTTACCGGGTTCTATATGTCTGGCCATCCGCTCGATGATTACAGGATGGAAATCAATTCATTCTGCAAAAACCAGGTGAGCGATATCCGTGAGGAGAATATCAGGCGTTTCCTCGGAAAAACGGTGAGTGTTGCGGGGATCGTTTCTGCCGCCAATGAACGGATGAGTAAAAACAATACCCTTTTCGGGAGTTTCACCATCGAAGACCATAACGACACTACGCAGCTTATGCTGTTTTCGGATGATTATCTGAAATTCAGGCATCTACTGGTACCAGGGATGTCGCTGATGATTACGGGGTCGGTGCAGAAGCGTTTCCGGGATTCGGATATGATTGAGCTGAAGGTTTCAAACATATTGCTGCTGGCTGAGGTTACCAACAAACTTACCAGTTCTGTGACCATTCATCTGGAAGGAGCGGGGGTGGATCAATCTTTCGTGGAGAGACTGAAGGAAGCAGTAACAACCTCGCCGGGTCAGGCCTCGCTTGAATTTCAGATTTCTGATGAGATGACCCGGAACCTGAAGATGATGTCGCGCTACCGGGTCAATCCGAGGGAACTGGCCGGGAAACTGAAACAATGGCCGATGCTTGAAATTAGCCTTGCCTGATTTGTTTATGCATCAGTTCAACCTTGCGGTGACTGGTATAAATATTTAAAGAAAATGACGACAGCTGCAAACTGTCAGGAGAAAAATACGTTATCTTTGAACCCTTAGCTGAATTGTTAAACCTAAAAATCTTATTTCATCATGGCAATTGAATTAACCGATGCTAATTTTGAAGAACTTGTATTGAAGTCAGACAAACCGGCCATCGTCGATCTGTGGGCTGAATGGTGCGGTCCCTGCCGGATGGTAGGTCCTCTCGTTGAAGAAATGAGCAAGGAATATGAAGGCCGGGCTGTGATCGGTAAACTGGATGTTGACAGCAACCCGGGAACCACCGCCAAATATGGTATCCGGAATATTCCCACCATCCTCTTTTTCAAAAACGGTGAAGTGGCCGACAAACAGGTAGGGGCAGTGCCCAAGTCGGTATTGGTTGCCAAGCTCGAAAAGCTTCTGTAAACTGCCTCGAAAGATCAGCCGGGATGCATGGAACGCTCTTTGTGTCCCGGTTTTTATTTCTGCTAACGTTGTCTGTCCATGCCCGTTACAATTGATCAGTCTGGTTTTGAAGACCTGAGCCCGCTTGAACTCCTTGCGCGCCAGGTGGTGGAAGGGTTTATCACAGGCCTGCACAAGAGCCCGTTTCATGGCTTTTCGGTTGAGTTTGCCGAACACCGGCTTTACAACCAGGGTGAATCGGTGAAGCATATCGACTGGAAGCTCTACGGCCGCACCGACCGGATGTATGTTAAAAAGTACGAGGAAGAGACCAACCTGCGCTGCCAGATCGTGATCGACGGTTCTTCATCCATGTACTATCCACTAAAGGACAAACCCACCCCTGAGGATCCGGATAAGATGACTTTTTCTGTCTATTCGGCGGCCGCCATCATGTACCTGCTCCGGCGCCAGCGCGATGCCTCGGGATTGAGTATTTTCAACGATGAAGTGGTGCTTCACACCGGGGCGCATTCGAGCCAGGTTCATCAGAAAAGGCTGTATAAGGAACTGGAACACCTGCTGGATGCCCCTGAGAATAAGTCGGGTAAATCAACCTCAGCCGCCGGTGCCCTGCACCAGATTGCCGAAAACATTCACAAGCGGTCGCTGGTGGTGATTTTCAGCGATATGCTCGACAGCGACGCTTCGCGCGATGAGCTGTTCCCGGCCCTTCAGCACCTCAGGCACAATAAGCACGAGGTGATTCTGTTTCATGTAACCGATAAGAAGCACGAAATTGACTTCGCTTTCGACAACAAACCCTATCGTTTCATCGATATGGAGTCCGGCGAAGAGGTGAAGATCCGCCCCAACGAGGTCAGGGCCGGTTATCGCGAACAGATGAATTCCTTTAAATCAGAGCTTTATCTTCGTTGCGCGCAGTATCACATCGACCTGGTGGAAGCCGATATCAACCTGGGCTACAAGCAGATATTGCTGCCCTATCTGCTTAAGCGCGTGAAAATGCACTGATTGCCGAAAGCCCGGCAACCCTGCCACAGCTTCCTCATCTTACAGGTTGCCAATCACACGCCTGAACAGGCGAGTCAGCGACTTTTCAGCTTTGGCTGCGGTGGCAATGATGTCGCTGATGTCGGCGGGGGCAAGGTTGTCGGGGTCGCATTCATCGGTAATCACACTTACGGCTGCGCAGGGCAGCTTCATGTGGTTGCAGGCGATGACCTCCGGCACGGTCGACATGCCTACCACGTCTGCACCTATGGTTCGAAGAAAGCGGTATTCGGCCCTGGTTTCGAGGTTAGGTCCGGCAACGGCAGCATAAACACCGGTGTGCAGTTCAATGCCTTCTTCTTCGGCCGCTTTCGCAAACAAGGTATTTATTGCGTGATCGTAGGGCCGGCTCATGTCGGGAAACCGCGTACCCAGTCCATCGTGGTTGGGGCCGGTCAGCGGATTGGCCGGCAACAGATTGATGTGATCGTCGATCAGCATCAGGCTCCCCTTTGTCATTTTCAGATTGATCCCTCCAGCCGCATTCGATAGCAGCACGGCTGACACCCCCAGTAGTTTCATAATCCTGACGGGCAATACGATCTGATGCATGCTGTATCCTTCGTAGTAATGGAAACGGCCCTGCATCGCCAGGACTTTTTTTCCGCTCAGCATGCCATAAATCAGGCGGCCATGGTGCGTTTCTACTGTAGAAACGGGGAAGTCGGGAATGTCTTCGTAGTTGATAATAACTTCAGCATCAATATGCCCGGCAAGATCACCCAGTCCGGTGCCGAGAATAATTCCGGTATCCGGGCTTTTAATCCCACGCGATTCCAGATAGTTAAGGGTTTCGGTGAATTGTATCATGTTTATGGTTATTTTGGCTTGGTTTTGTTGCCGAAAGTTACGGCAAAATTATAAACCGTTTTCCTAAACCCATCCATCGTGCCCGCGCAAATAAACGAGGAATTTCTGAAACGGCTGGAAGACCAGCTATCCCGGCAGGGTAACTGGCCGGCAGTGTATATGTTTAAATTCATCATTGCGGATTCAAACCGCGATTATGCATTGTTGCGTAGTCTGTTCGGTGATGAGGCGCGTATTTTTACCCGCCATTCATCAGGGGGGAAATATATATCGGTAACGGTAAAGGAAATGATGCTCAGCCCCTCCGAAATCGTGGAAAGATACCGGAAGGCTTCACTAATTGAGGGGATAATTGCATTATAACAAGAAGGAGTGTTTCCAGTAGATAACACTCCTTCTTGTAATTCTCAGTAATTATTTCGCGAAACTGATCGCCCTGGTCTCGCGGATAACGGTAATTTTAATCTGTCCGGGGTAGGTCATTTCGTCCTGGATTTTCTTCGACAGGTCGTACGAAATTTTGTTTGCCTCGTCGTCGCTGACCTTGTCGGCGCCAACAATTACCCTGAGTTCGCGGCCTGCCTGTATGGCGTATGTTTTTACCACACCGGGGTAGGAGAGGGCCAGTTCTTCGAGGTGATTAAGCCGCTGAATATAAGCTTCCACCACTTCGCGCCTGGCGCCGGGGCGGGCGCCCGAAATGGCGTCGCAAACCTGCACGATGGGTGCAATCAGGCTTTCCATCTCTACTTCATCATGGTGTGCGCCGATGGCATTGCAGATGTCGGCGGGCTCCTTGTAGCGTTCGGCCAGCTTCATGCCAAGGATTGCATGCGGCAGTTCCGGCTCATTGTCGGGTACCTTGCCGATGTCGTGCAGTAGTCCTGCGCGTTTTGCTTTTTTCGGACTGAGGCCGAGTTCAGCAGCCATGGTAGCGCAGAGATTGGCAACCTCCTTGGAGTGCTGCAGCAGGTTTTGACCATAAGAGGAGCGGTATTTCATTTTACCGATCATACGGATCAGTTCGGGATGCAGCCCGTGGATGCCAAGGTCGATGGCTGTGCGTTTGCCGGTTTCCACAATTTCCTGTTCGATCTGTTTACGGGTTTTGGCAACCACTTCTTCGATGCGGGCGGGGTGTATGCGGCCGTCGGTCACCAGTTTGTGCAGCGACAGGCGGGCGATTTCGCGGCGCACGGGGTCGAAACCCGAAAGGATAATGGCGTCGGGGGAGTCGTCAATTACGATCTCAATACCGGTAAGGGCTTCAAGGGTGCGGATATTGCGCCCTTCACGGCCGATGATGCGCCCCTTGATCTCTTCACTTTCGATGTTGAAGACCGATACGCTGTTTTCGATGGCGTGCTCGGCAGCCGTACGCTGTATGGTTTCGATAACAATTTTCTTGGCTTCGGTATTGGCGGTAAGCTTGGCTTCCTCCACGATGTCCTTGATATGTACCATCGCTTCGGATTTGGCCTCGTCCTTAAGCGCCTCAATCATCTGCGCCTTGGCCTCTTCGGCCGACATGCCCGAGATGGTCTCCAGCTGTTCAACCTGTTGTTTTACGGCTTTGTCAAGATCTGCCTGCTTCTTGTTCAGTAATTCAAGTTGCGAAGTCAGGTTGTCTTTGATGGTGGTTACTTCTTTTTGTTTTCGTTGTAATTCTTCAAATTTTTGCGACAGGGTGGCTTCTTTCTGTTTCAGCCGGTTTTCGTTTTTGAGTATTTCTTTGTTTTTTTCCTGGTAAGTGTTTTCGTAATCGGTTTTCATCTGGAGGAACTTCTCCTTGGCCTGAAGGATTTTGTCCTTTTTAACCATTTCAGCCTTTTCTTCGGCGTCTTTCAGAAGGTGTTCGCTCTTTTTTTCGATGGCCTTCCGCAGGAGCGTGCTGGTTACCAGGCCTCCTGCTACAATTCCGGCAACGGCGGCCAGAATAATCATCAGTGTATCCATTTTTTTTACAAGAGTTAATTGTGGTTATGCAGAAACGGAGGAAGGGACGGACAATAAAAAACCCGCATTGACTCAATAGTTTTGGTAAACCCCAAAACTACATAAATGGAACTGCCAGGGACTTCAAACTTCCAACGCCCTCCGGAGAGGGACCTGGCCGGAGCCAGGGTAAGGCCTGTTCTACATCCGTTCTGAGCGTTGTCCCAAAGTTGAAAATGTTGAGTTTACAAACTTGGTAGAATCAATGCGGGATGTCATTAATTTTTTCAAAGAACTTGTTGCAGACTTTTAAATATGGTCATTCATTTGTTAAAACCCTGTCTATTTCAGCAAGTTTGTCAAACAACTCATTGTCGCGGTACCTTAGCTGGTTCTCCAGCTCAACGGTACTGGTTGCATATTGCAGGGCAACCATCGCCAACAGATCCTGTTTGTCTTTATATTGAAAGTAACTTGCATATTTTTTCATTTGTTCATCGATCAACCTGGCTGCATTGCGGACCGCCTCCTCTTCTTCCCTCTGTATCGTCAGTTTATAGGGCCGGTCAGCTATTACAACAGTTATCGACAGTTCATCCATCAGGTAGTTTAACAGTTTATTTATTTAAAAGTCCGATGCAATGGTCAATTTCCCGCACAAGCTCATTAATCTTTAGTTTGACATTTGTCCGGCTCTCTTCTCTGTTCAGTGATTTCGCCAGTTTTAATGCAGTTAGTTTTTCGTGTAATTCATTGATCTCCTTTTGGAGGTCTTCAATCCTCATGTTCAGCGAGTTCACTTCATTATATAAACGCTGGTTCTCGCCTTTTAGTATGCCGTTTTTTTCAACCAGCTTACGCACTTTGTAGTCAATTCCTGCAACAAGCGTAACGGCACTTTTCATGAAATCCTCTTTAAGAGCGGCAAAGTTAGTTTAAAGTTTGACATCCGCAAGCAGGCTGCCGGGCTGCCCGCGGTCATTTTTCCTCAAATATAAACAATTTCATGAATACATCCATCTTTTTTCTTAATTTTAATTAAATTTTCTCCGTTGTAATGGTTGATTCAACCCATATCCCATGGCGGATGCTGATATCCGGTTAACCAGGATTGGAGAAGCAAAGATGTTATTGATTATTTTCATGAATTAGTTAGATGAAAGTTCGGTCCTGACAATTCTATTACAATAAAGGTACTCTTCAGAAGCCGCCGTGATTTTGGATGTTAATTTATGAATTGTTTTTTATAAAAATATTGAGTAAAACTAATTATGAAAGAAGAATTTCTGCATTATATCTGGAAGTTCAGGCTATACAACAAGCCGCTGAAGACAGTTGAAAATGAGCATGTTGAAGTGATATCTCCCGGAATCCACAACCATAATGCGGGGCCGGATTTTTCCGATGCCCGGCTCAGGATCGGAGATACTTTGTGGGCCGGCAATGTCGAAATTCATGTGAACAGTTCCGACTGGTACCGGCATGGCCATCAACATGATACTTCCTATGACAATGTGGTGTTGCACGTGGTTTACCATCACGATGATCTCACTTCAGACAACCGCTTTCCGGTTCTGCAACTGAAGGATTTTTTTGATTCATCATTGTATGCTAACTATCAGCAGTTTATTGATTCGAAACGATGGGTGCCCTGTGTCAATCAGATCAATGAGGTGCCTGCACATGAAATTTATCTCTGGCTGGAGCGGATGCTGATAGAAAGGCTGGAGCACAAAGCGGAGTTGATTCAGGGATTTCTCAGTCTGGGGAACAATGACTGGGAGGAGGCTTTTTATCATACCCTTGCCCGCAGTTACGGCTTTAGTGTAAACGCCCTGCCTTTCGAAATGATGGCCCGGTCGCTGCCGTACCGGGTAATCGCCAGGCATCTTGACCAGCCTATGCAGGTGGAAGCGCTGGTGTTTGGTCAGGCCGGGCTGCTCTCGCATGACCTGAGAGATCCCTGGCCGCAGGAGTTGTTCAGGGAGTATTCCTTTTTGAGGCAAAAGTATCATCTGGTGCCCATTGCACCTCATCTTTGGCGCTTTATGCGGTTGAGGCCCGTGAACTTTCCAACTATTCGCCTTGCCCAGTTCTCAGCCATGCTCTGTGTCGGCGGAGGATTGCTTTCGCGGGTGCTGGAGAGCAAAACTACCGATCGGCTGACAGAGCATTTTTCCGGCGTCAGCGCCTCTGCATACTGGGACACCCACTTTATTTTCGACCGTTCTGCGCCCGGACGGAAGAAACACCTTGGAAAAGAAGCGTTAAGTTTACTGATGATCAATGCCGTGCTGCCGTTCCTGTTTGTATATGGCCGTTCCATCGACAACGATCGCCTGTGTAACCGGGCTTTGGATTTTTTCGGGCGGCTTCAGGGAGAGAAAAATGTACAGATCAGCCGATGGAAAGCCGCCGGTATGGATGTGTCAAGCGCTTTCAACACCCAGGCCCTGATCGGTATGAAATCTGATTACTGTGATAAAAAGCGATGCCTCGATTGCAGGATCGGCAATTTTCTGCTTAAACCAGGCCAAACCATTTGACAATGCTTAACCGGGGGCATATAGATTATTGTTCAAACCTGCCTGCTATCTGTTATTTGATTCGGGCTAAAACAACAGTTGGCGAAAGATGATTTATTTTTTAATATTGCATTTACCAAACAGACCTGTCAAAGTTCAATGACTGAATCCATTGAAATGCTTGAAACAAAGGAAGGTATAATGACCCGGCAGGAGTTTGTATTTCTTGTGCATAGTTCTTAAGTGACAGAATATAAGTTACTTGTAAAGTCGTCAGGATTGAAATATTTACATACTAAAGTTTAACTCACTCAGAGAAACGATGAGCACAAACACTGAAGCGTGGGGGTCCAGGGTTGGGCTGGTATTGGCTATGGCAGGAAATGCCGTTGGATTTGGTAATTTTTTGCGGTTTCCGGTGCAGGCCGTGCAGAACGGGGGCGGGGCATTTATCATCCCTTATCTGGTTTCGTTTTTGGTGCTGGGCCTTCCGCTGCTGATGATAGAATGGGCTTCCGGCAGGTTCGGCGGACAGTTTGGCCATCATTCCACCCCTTTCATCATGGGCTCTATGGATAAAAGATGGCTCTGGAAGTATGTAGGAGTCTTCGGCATCTTTTCGAACATTGCCATTGCCGCTTATTATTGCTACATCGAAAGCTGGACCATTTCCTATATTTTTCATTCCCTTTTCGGGACCTTCAACGGAATGGACCAGCATGAGGTAGCCGGATTTTTCAGTAATTACCTGGATGTTACCACTTCAACGACAGGTATACCTTATGAGGCCCTGATCTTTTTCGTGCTCTGTCTTACCCTGAATACCTGGATACTGAGCCGGGGTTTGAGCGGAGGTGTAGAAAAGGTGGCCAAGATCGGGGTCCCCATGCTGATTGTTTTCGGAGTTTTCCTGGCTTACAGGGGTATCACCCTGAAGGCCGGACACGAAGGGGCGATCAATAACGGAACGGTAGGCCTTAATTTTTTGTGGACGCCTGACTACTCCTCCCTGGCCAACCCAAAGGTATGGCTGGCCGCGGCCGGACAGATTTTCTTTACCCTTTCGGTGGGCATGGGTTCCATTCAGTGCTACGCATCCTACCTGAAGAAGCGCGACGACATCGCCCTCAATGCGATGTCGGCCGGTTGGATGAATGAATTTGTGGAAATTGTGCTTGGCAGCGCGGTGATTATCCCGATCTCTATCGGTTATCTGGGCATTGACAGGGTAGTTGAACTTACCGGAATCGGTGGTCTCGGGCTGGGCTTCAGAACCATGCCGTTTTTGTTTGAGCAGTGGGGCCCCATACTCTCGGCCATTGCCGGAGTGAGCTTTTTCGGACTCTTGTTTTTTGCCGGCATCACCTCCTCCCTGGCTATGGGAACACCGGGTATGGGATTCCTGATGGACGAGTTTAACTGGTCGCGGCCCAAAGCAGCGTTGGCATTCGGCATTGTGGTGCTCATGCTGGGCTTGCCCACCATCTTCTTTTTTAATGAAGGGGTTTTCGATGAATATGACTATTGGGCCGGAACGGTATCCCTGGTCGTATTTGCACTGCTCGAAGCCATCCTATTCTCATGGGTGTTTGGCCTGAAGAAAGGCTGGCGTGAAATCACCGATGGAGCCGATATCAGGATTCCGCTGATTTACAGGTTTGTCATCAAATATATCACACCGGCTGTGTTGATCCTTGTATTTACAGGCGCCCTTATCCGCCCTGTAAATGACGACTGGAGCAACCTGAATCCGCGGGAGTGGGAGTTTCATAATGAGAGCATTATCGGACAACTGCAGCATAAAGGGATCGGGCCGAACAAAACATGGTTTGCCGGTGCATTTTATAGCGAAGCCGATGGCAGGATCGATTCCGTATTCGTCCTGCGCGAAAAACATTATATAAGAGTTACCAGGCTCAGTCCGGGTGGCGAGCCTGCATCACGTGATTACAGATTTAATCCCGAAAGGCATACTTTATCCCTGAATCCGGGAGAGGAAGTTGAGGCTGGCGCAGTACTTTATACCGGTAAAGTTGTGAACAGGATTTTTTACATAGATATGGCCAGGCTGCTGCTTGTTTCTTTATTTCTGCTGATATCCTTACTTGTATATATTGCATGGCGTAAACGAACCAGAGAAGGGAGGATTTCCTGATGAATGCTTCAGCTTTGATACTTATGATTGTTGTTCAGCTGGTGGTGGTGGTGCTCACCGTGTACTTTTTCTATCGTGTTCTGGTGTCGAAACCAAAACCTGAACCTGATTCATATATCGAAAATGATGATGTAGAACGATAATCGCTGCCCAGTGAATAACCGGCTGAAAGAGTATTTCCATTTTGGCAAATCAGAGCGCAATGCCATTCTGATCGTTATACTGCTGGTTGTTTTTCTGGTGCTTGTGCCGCGTATTTATAGTAAGTACCATGCGCCACAACCGTATGGCGATGGTTCATTTGCAGCCGAAATTGATGCGTTCCTGAAGCAGGAAGCGTCGGTGGCACAGGCTGATCAGCACAGTTTCGATTTTACACGCCCCGACAGGTCTGCATTACAGGAAAGGTTCCATCCTTTTGATTTTGACCCTAATACGCTGGACCAGGCTGGTTGGGTCAGGCTGGGTTTCACTGAAAAACAGGCCGGTAGTATTCTGAAGTTCAGGGAGAAGGGCGGGAAATTCTTCAAAAAGGAGGACCTGCGTAAACTTTTTGCTGTTAATGATGAGATCTATGCTCTTCTGGAACCTTTTGTCAGGATTGAATCTGATTATAACCCGGCTTCCGGGCGTGAAAAGCAACCTGAACGTTCGTTTCCGTTAAGCCGGGCTGCAGATGAGCATGCAGAGCTGAACAGCTCCGATTCGGCAGGCCTGGTAAAGGTCAGGGGAATAGGGCCGGCATTTGCACGCAGGATAATCCGTTACCGCGAGAAGCTGGGAGGCTTTTCCGATGCACGGCAGTTGCTCGAAGTGTATGGCATGGACAGCATAAAATTCAGCCAGATCAGCAAAGGCGTTTTTGCCGATGCGTCACTCATCAGGAAAATCAATATCAATGCTGCAACTATGGACGAACTACGGGCCCATCCTTACATTGACTATTATATCGCCAAAGCAATCATTGATAAGCGGATACGAAAAGGAAGCTATGCTTCTCCGGATGAATTGCTCGAAATTCCGCTGATTTATGAGGACCTGTATTTTAAACTCAGACCATATCTGACCGTGAACTGATGCCGATGAAACAACGCGTTGTTAATATTTTCCTGAAGTTTTACTGCGGTAGTTTATTGCCGGTATTGCTTACCTTGCTGCCTGTTTTAATTCCTTTCAGAGGCGTTTCGCAGGTGTTGCCCCGTGTCGAGCATCTTATCAACCGGGCCAATGAATTGCGCAACAGCAACCCGGACCAGGCTATGCAACTGGCAACAATGGCAATGGACGAAGCCCGGAAGGCGAAACATGTTCCGTCTATAGCCAGGGTGTACAGGTTCACCGGGGTGTTGAATTTTATGACCGGAGATCTGGAAACTGCAGCCAGGCAGTTTGATTCCGCCATTATTTTATACGAGAGGATTAAAGACGACAAGGGAATTGCCGCCAGTCTCAATAACCTGGGGGTGATCTATCAGGAAAGGGGCGATTATCCCCGTGCGATTGACTGTTTTGATAAGTCGGTGCGTATCAAGCTTAATATGGGTGATACTGCCGGAGCAAGCAGCGGGATGATCAACACAGGAACCATATACAGTTATATGGGTAATAATGGAAGAGCGCTTCAGATTTTTGATGATGTACTCCGGATTGCATCGGCAAACCGTGATACAGCCAGGATTATAGATGTAAAAATTAATATGGGTACGGTCTTTATCAATGATAAAATGCCTGATAAGGCGCTGGAAATTTTACTGGAGGCTGCTTCCCTGTCGAAGATAACCATGGACGATTACAGCCTGGCTTATTGCTATAACAATATTGGGGGAGTTTACCAGAATACCCGTCAGGACACCAAAGCGATCAATTACTTCAGCCAGGCCCTGGCCCTGCGCGATGACCTGGGCGATGTGGCCGGTATGGCTACCACCCTCGATAATCTGGGAAAGATGTACACCAGGCTGGGTGAATACGATAAAGCGCTCGGTTACTTTTTTCAGGCCCTGAAAAACAACCAGCAGCTGGAGGATAAGCGGAGTACAGCGATTGGCCTGAATTCTATAGGAGAGCTGCTGATGAAAAAACATGACTTCAATGGTGCAATCGGCTATTTTTCAAAAGCGACCTCCATTGCCCGCGACCTTGCCCTCAGGCAGGAAATCAGGGTGATGTATGCCAATACCATGCTGAGCTATGCGGCCCTGCAACAGTTCGACAGCGCCCAGGCATACCTTACGCGCTACAACGCAACAGCCGATTCGTCGTGGTACGCTGCACTAAGCGCTGAAAAAGCAATGGTGTCGCAGCAACCGTCAGGCCAGAATCAGTTATTCAGTGGTAAAGCCGGTTTTTATTTGCTGGCAGGGTTGCTTACTTTTTTTGCGATGCTGTCGATCCTGCTGTTTGTAAGGTTGAGGGTTTTTCAGAAACGGGCCATGGAGCTTATCAACAGGCAGCGCAGGCCATAATGCCTGATGTTTTTGAACCAGGATCCGATGTATGATTATATTTCTGAAACATCCTGCCTTATCCGTTTAATCATTCGGTTTGTCAGGCAGTCCCGTTTACTCCTGATCATTCCGGCCTAATCCTTTTTCAGGAGAGTAATCGTAGTTGATCTGTATTTCCTTCTCAGGTGCCGTTAGAGCGGATGCTCCGGGTGTATTGTCTTCGGGGATATCCGTGGGTGAGGCTTCCGCATCATCCTCTTCATCTTCCCAGTCATATTGTTTAGGCTGCGGTCCGCTTTTCCGGTAGTAAAGAGCCATTACAAAACCGGCTACTGCGCCCATCAGGTGCGATTCCCAGGAAATGTTCTTTTTAGGGAAGAAGTCAGGGAAGAACCCCCAGATCATACTTCCGTAAAGGAAAATGACCAGCATTCCGAAAGCCATCAGACGCGGTTCGCGCTTGATCAGGCCATTAGTGAAATGAAAAGATGCCAGGGCATAAACCACCCCGCTGGCGCCCACATGAAAGCTGTTGCCCCTGGCAAAAAGCCACACCCAGAGCCCGGTTATCAGCCATAGCTGGATGAATATTTTCAATGCTTCTTTAGGGTAATAATAAACAAGGGCGGCCCCAAGCAGAAAAAACGGAGGCGAATTGGCAGCCAGATGTGCCAAATCGGCATGAATCAGGGGTGAAAAGATAATTCCCGGCAATCCCCTGGCCTGAAGCGGTAAAATGCCCAGCGTACCGAACGAAAACCCACCCGCCAGCTCTAAGCCTTTCACAAGCCAAAGAACGGCGGTAATAATGGCAAAAGTGACTACACCGGTTACCAGCCTGCGTTTTTCATCCTGAAGTACCAAAATATTTGTTTTAGTGTGAATAAGATACTTCTGCGAATGTATCAAAAATTATTCCCTGAATTCAGCGGGCTTTTTCAACGTAAAGACCCTGCTGATGTTAAATCCGAAATAAATATCCCCGTTTGTCCATTTGCCCCTTGTTTCCGTGATTAGTCCACGCTCAAACATAGGCTGGGCGTTGGTAAAATGCAGCTGAAATACATGACCTCCGGTTTCAATATCGAATCCCAGCGACAACGGGTTTACAAAATTATCTGCAGTGCTGCCGGGCAGGAGGTAAAAATATTCGGCGTTCAGGCTGGTTCTGCGGGTTAACTTAATCCGGCCACCCAGCCCAACGGCAAAGGTGTCATTGTCATCGTCGGTGGCTGCGACCAGGTTCTTGTGAATAAATGTCGGAGTGAACTGCAATGAGAGGTTGTCGTTAAACTTGCGTGCAAGCAATAACTGATGCACATATGTCATGCGTGAGGTAAAGTAATTTTTTCGCTCTGTATCCTGCCACTTCAGCGAAAACAGATCCATAGAAACAAAATAAGTGAGACTTAGCGGCATGTTTTTATTTCCGCTGCTTTGCCGTAATACTTTTGCCTTGAGAAACCCGTCGTAGGTTTTCTGGTATGAACTCCTGCCGAACCCGGCACTCAGCCAGTCGTTGATGCCGTATTCGAAACCGAGCCTGATGGTTGCCTGGTCGAGCCCGAACAGATCATAAGCGCCTGAGTTGAGTTTGCCAAAACGGTGCGAGATCATAAACAACAATACTCCGTTGGCCGGATTTTCAACTGAATGTCCGCTGACGACCCGGGTTGTTTTAAAAGTTGCATAGGTGTATCCGGTCACCGGCTCTTCTTCACCGAACAGATCCATAAGCTCCTGCGCGCGCAGTGACGAAAATATACCTGTGAGAAGCAAAAGGATCAGGATGGAAATGGCATTCGTTCTGCTCATTGCTGGCTTTTTATAAAGTTAGTTCTGTGGTGCGCCGGCGTCAATCCAGGCTTTTATCTTTTTCAGATCGCAGGCGGGCAGTTTATTGCCCCCCTGGGGCATGGGGGAGGCGCCTGCTTCGTGATTGATGGCCTTCCAGAATTTCCCGCTGTTTACTGCGGTCTTTAGCCCGTCATACGTGCTGGTAACCACATTGCCCGAAGGAGAAGCAGGGCTGTGACAGGCGTTGCAGTTTGAAGCCATCAGTGGTGCCACCGTACCGGACCAGGTAACTCCGGTGGTGTCGCATTCACTTCCGGGTAAACCGGGGTAAAGATATTCTTCGTTGTCGTAATAACAGGAATTGACAAATATAAGGAGGAATGCAAGCGGGATTATCTTCGCAAAAGCACGATGCCCGGGATTAATTATTCGGCGTTCCATTTTCTATCCATTTTCTGATTTGGGAGATGTTGCAATCGGGCAGTTTTGCGGCATTCTGAGGCATGGGCGAGAATCCGGGCTGATGACTGACAGCCCCGTAAAGAGAGCCGTTTATCGCAGCCTGCCGGATGGTCGCGTAATCCTCCAGCCTGATATTACCTGAAGGCTGGGCTCCACTGTGGCAACCTTTGCAGTTGTTGTTTATCAGCGGGAGAATGACGGCATTGAATGTAAATGCTGTAGTATCGCAGCCGTTGTCGCAATAATTGTTTTTGGCGCCCTGAGCAATCCATAGTCTGATCGTTTGAATCTGCTCAGGCGAAAGCGCGGCCATGGGTGGCGGGGGCATGCGGTCATCAAGGTCGTCATCGGTAATCCGCTCATACAGATCGCTGTCGCCCGGATTGCCCGGCCTGATATCAGCGGTATTCATTACACTTGCATAGGAGGTAAGCACCACCCCGTCGCTTGCCGAAGCGGCATCGTGACAACCTGACATGGCGCAGCCTGAAATGAGAATGGGAAGCACATCATTGACAAAATAAACGGTGTCAGGATTGCATGGAATACCTGCAGCAAGGGTATCCGAAGGTTCCGATGGCACGGGCAGGGCCTCAGGTTCATGCTTGCATGAATAAAATATCAATACAAACAAAAAAAGTAGTGCTGATGCGGGAAAAATATTTTTTATCACGCCCGGTGCTGTTATGTGTTAATAGCTGAGATTGTTAGATCAGGTTCCGTTTATGGAGGCCGGAAATTAAACTTATTTAACAACTTTAAACCCCCGGCATTGTCAATTGTTTATATCATGACCTGATTTTATGCTTATTTTTGTCACTCTTTTCCTGAAAAAGAACTTTAAAAACTTCCCAAGATGTCTGTTCAACGTTCCGGATTTTCAGTACTTTTTATTATTTTCCTTTTTATTGCCGGTTTACCTGCTGAATCGCTCCATGCCCAGCAGCGGATTGATTCCCGGTCAACCTCCCAGAAGTTCACTTCATTGCTACAAATAATCAGTTATTACTATGTTGACACCGCCAATGCTGCGAAGCTGACCGAGCGTGCCATTGAAGCCATGCTGAAGGAACTGGATCCGCATTCGGTATATCTCTCTAAGGAAGAGGTAAAAAGAGCCAATGAACCTTTGCAGGGAAACTTTGACGGGGTAGGTATTCAGTTTCAGTTGTTTCATGATACCATACTTGTTGTTGCCGCGGTTCCGGGAGGGCCGTCAGATAAACTCGGGATTCTGGCCGGTGATAAAATCATCACCATTAACGGCGAGGATGCTTTCGGCAAAAAAGTGACAAACACATACGTGATGGAGCGCCTCCGCGGGCCCAAAGGCACAAAGGTTACGGTGGGTATTAAAAGGAAAGGCCGGAAAGATCTGATCGAATATGTCATTACCCGCGATAAGATTCCCCTCAACAGCGTGGATGCCACTTTCATGCTTAATCCGGAGATTGGTTACATTAAACTTACCCGTTTTGCGCGCACCTCCCTCCAGGAAGTGAAGGAGTCGATTGCTGCCTTAAAAAAGCAGGGTATGAAGAATCTGATACTCGACCTGCGCAACAATTCAGGTGGATTTCTTGATATTGCCATTGATCTTTCGGATGAATTTCTTCCATCAGACAGGCTCATTGTTTACACAGAGGGTTTGCGCAGTCCGCGAATGGATTTCAAAGCTACTTCGAGGGGCGGTTTTGAAAAGGGCAGACTGATCGTAATGGTGAATGAAAGCAGCGCATCGGCCAGTGAGATTGTGGCAGGAGCAGTACAGGACTGGGACCGTGGAATCGTTCTTGGCCGCAGGTCTTTTGGCAAGGGACTCGTGCAGCGTCCGTTCAACCTGCCCGACAGTTCTGTTGTCAGGCTGACTACTGCCCGTTATTACACACCTTCAGGGCGCTCTATTCAGAAACCTTATGAGGATGGGGTGGAAGACTACTACGCTGACCTTACCAAGCGGTTCAGGCACGGAGAGTTTGTATCGGCCGACAGCATCAGGTTTCCTGACTCCATCAAATATTTTACCCCTTCGAAACGCGTTGTTTATGGCGGGGGCGGTATTATGCCCGATGTATTTATTCCGATTGATACCACGACCTCTTCAAGGTATTACACCGATTTGTGGCGAAAAGGCCTGCTCAACGAATACGTGATTGATTATCTGGATAGTCGCAGGGGACAGCTTCAGGCTATTTATCCCAATATTGCATCCTTTAAAACAGGTTTTTTGGTTGATGATGCATTTTTACAGCAATTTGTTGATTTTGCAGCCGATAAAGGGGTTCCGGCCGATGAAGAAGGGCTGTCGCGATCCGGTAATGAGATCAGACACATTCTCAAAGGCCTGATCGCGCGAAATCTTTTTGATGTTAGCGCCTATTTCGAGATGATCAGCCCCATTGATCATGAACTGATGCATGCTGTGGAGGCGATGAACAACGAAATGCTTTTCAGGAAGTTGAGCATAGCAATGTAAAGCTCCGGCGTATTCAGGATCATGGATGAAGCTTTTAAAACGACGGGTTCAAATAACTTTTTGCTTAGAAATATAGAGGCTTGTTAGGAGTTTTGATTTCTATCACTAAATTTGTTAACACAAATCCGGCAAGGGAAGCCTTCAGCATAACCGAAATTTAAAACAGGGTATTATGGCAAATATCGAAACCAAATACATGGGCCTCACATTAAGCAGCCCTGTAATTATAGGAAGTTCAGGACTAACCAGTTCACTGGCAAACATCATGGAGTTTGCCGGCAGGGGAGCCGGGGCGGTGGTGCTCAAATCGCTTTTCGAGGAACAGATTATGCATGAAATTGCGCACACTTCCTCCCATGATACCACTTCAAACATTTACCCCGAAGCGCTGGATTATATTTCTAACTATAGCCGTAACCACCGGCTCGAGGAGTATCTTACACTGATCAGGGATGCAAAGCATGCCGTTCAGATTCCCATTATTGCCAGTATAAACTGCATCAGTTCAGACGAATGGACAACGTTTGCCCGGAAAATTGAAGATGCAGGCGCAGACGCGCTGGAACTGAACATCTTCATCATGCCAAGTGACCCAACCCATGGTGCCGAACAGAATGAGAAACTTTATTTCACCATTCTTGATGAAGTAAAAAAACAGGTTCGCATTCCCGTTGCGCTCAAAATCAGTTACTACTTTTCGGGACTCGCCAAAATGGCCCTCAAGCTCTCATGGGCCGGCGCCAAGGGCATCGTGTTGTTTAACCGGTTTTATTCGCCGGATATCAACATTGATACCATGAAGGTAGTTGCAACCAACGTTTTCAGCTCTCCTGAAGAGATTTCAACTTCATTGCGCTGGGTGGCCATGTTGAGCGACAGGTTGTATTGCGATGTTTGTGCATCCACCGGAATCCACGACAGTGAAGGCATGATCAAGCAGTTGCTGGCAGGCGCCAAAGCGGTTCAGATTGCTTCAACCCTCTACAAAAACGGTTTCGGCCGCATTGATGAAATGAATGCCGGTCTGAAGGCCTGGATGGAGAAACATGGATTTGAAAAGACCGAAGATTTCATCGGTAAAATGAGTTTTAAAAAGGTGGAAAACCCGGGAGCCTATGAAAGGGTCCAGTTTATGAAGCATTTTGCCGGAATTGAATAATCACGGAGTTTTTAAGGTATTGCCGCTACTTCAGGGGAGCGGCATTTTTTTTGGATTATTCAAGTGCAGTTGGGGTATGACTGAACGCCTGATTTCATTTAGGGTAGTAGGCATGAATCAGTACAGGTTAGTGCTGATCCGGGTTACCTGCTGCTGTTGATTGCCTGTGCGGCCATCCACGCCGTCGAAAAGGCCGCTTGTATGTTGTATCCACCGGTATCTCCGTCAATATCCAGCACCTCCCCGGCAAAAAACAGGTTTTTAACTATCTTGGATTCCATAGTGAGCGGATCAACTTCATCAAGCGAAATGCCGCCGCTGGTTGCCATGGCTGTACTGAAGCCCGCAATCTTATCGATTACGAACGGATGACTGCAACACAGTTCTGCCAGGGCTTTACGGCTCTTTTTTGAGATTTCGGCCATAGGTTTGTCCGGAGAAATACCAGATATCCCGATGATGGCCCTGACGAGGCTGCGTGGCATGCAGGAATTTTTAAAGAAAGCGCTCACCGGCAAATTTCCGTTTGAACCGGCAAGACTCGTAAACTGTTTTTCAAATGCCGCTTCTTCGAGATTGCTCAGATTGATCTTCAGGGTGTCTCCGTTTCTGAAATAGCGTGAGAAATCCAGAATACCCGGGCCGCTGAGCCCTTTATGGGTGAAGCCTGTATCACCTCTGTGGCTTCTGATTTCTTTATTGTCCCTGAAGAGCCTGATCAGGACATAGTCGAGCGATACGCCGGAGATGGATGCAAATTGATAGTCCTTGACAAAAACAGGGCTCAGGGCCGGCCGAGGCTCAACAAGGGTGTGCCCCATCTTTCTGGCAAATGCATAACCATCGCCGCTTGAACCGGTTGAAGGATAAGATAAGCCGCCGGTAGCAATTATCAGGTTTTTGCAGGTAAAAGCCCGGAAGTCTGTTTTAATCGAAAAATGGTTTTTGTCTGTATTTATAGCTGAAACCTGCGAGCCGGTTCTGATTTCTGTTTGCCGCACCCTGCAATCATTCAACAGGGTGTTCAGTACCTCAGCCGCCTTGAGACTACGGGGAAATACTTTCCCGTTTTTATCAGTTATGATTTCAAGGCCACTCTTTTCGAACCATGCTATGGTGTCGCGGTTGGTGAATGATTTCAGGGCTGGTTTCAAAAAGCTGTGGTTGTCCCCGTAATGCGTGAAAAAATCTTTCAGCGGGCCGGCATGTGTGAAGTTGCATTGGCCGCTGCCCGAAATCATCAGTTTTCGTCCGGGTAATTCCTTCTTTTCCAGGATCAGGGTCCGGGCATTCCGGATATTCGCTGCTGCAAACAGCCCGGCTGGTCCGGCTCCAATGATGATGGTATCGTAATCTGGCGTTTTATCCATGATTCAGCAAAAATAGCAAATTACAATTCCGGATGATTACACAGAGCAGTATGCCGGAAATGATATCTTTTTATCTTTGCTGATACAATCTTTAAGTAAATGTCAATAAGCAAAATCCTGGTCGTTGACGATGATGTTACATTCTGCCTGATGCTGGAAACCCTCCTTCGCAAGCATGATTACGAGGTGGTACATTCGTATTCATTTGCCGAAGGCAGAAAGAAATTAAAAGATTTTAATCCTGATATTGTCCTTACTGATCTGAGGTTGCCTGATCACGACGGGCTGGAGATACTTCAGCTGGTGAAGCGCGATGCGCCTGCAGTGCCTGTGATTCTGATGACAAGCTACGGTGATATCCGGACAGCAGTGAGGGCGATGAAAATGGGCGCCTTCGATTACGTTACCAAGCCGGTGAACCCTGACGAAATCCTGTCGACAGTGCAAAGGGCGGTAAACACGCGCAATAAGGCTGCCACAGAAGTAAATCTGCGGGTAAGTGATGAGTCATATATTGAAGGAATCAGTGAGGCCTCGGTGAAAATTCTGGAACATACCACCCTGGTGGCTCCCACGGGGATGTCGGTACTGATTATGGGCGAGAGCGGAACAGGGAAGGAGTTCGTTGCCCGGCGTATTCATGCCCTCAGCCAGCGAAGCGACAAGCCTTTTGTGGCCATTGATTGCGGCGCCCTGCCGCGCGACCTGGCAGGCAGCGAGTTGTTCGGGCATATGAAGGGCGCGTTTACGGGTGCCATTGCCGATAAGCAGGGTCAGTTTGAAGTCGCCAACGGAGGGACGATCTTTTTGGATGAGATAGGAAATCTTAGTTATGATATTCAGATTCAGTTGCTCCGGGCCATTCAGGAACGTAAAATCAGAAGGGTCGGTTCTACGGTGGAAATACAGGTGGATGTAAGAATTATCACAGCCACCAACGAAGATCTGAAACAGGCTGTTTCGCGCGGCGATTTCAGGGAGGATCTATATCACCGCATCAATGAATTTGCCATTCAGGTTGCACCGCTCAGAGACAGGCCCGAAGATATGCTTATGTTTGCCAGACATTTTCTTGCTCAGGCAAACAAAGAGCTTTTACGCGATGTGGATGATTTTGCGCCGGATGTGATGCAGGTATTCAGGAATTATTCCTGGCCGGGAAACCTGCGTGAACTCAGAAATATCATTAAGCGGGCGGTGCTTCTGTCAAAAGGGCCTGTAATTACCGCCGGAACACTCCCCGATGAGCTGACAGCAGAGGCTGAAGCAAACACAATTGACCAGCCAGCCTTAATAAGGCCTGTTAATGAAAATCCGGTAGAAGATATTGACCTCAGGGAAACCTCCCGCCGGAGTGAACGGGAGTTGATTATTGCCACACTCGAAAAAGTGCGGTTCAACAAATCGAAAGCCGCCAAAATGCTGAATGTGGACAGGAAAACCCTCTACAACAAAATGAAGCAATACGGGATCCCGCTTCAGTAATTTAATAATTCATCTTTCAGGGCCTTTGCAATTAGATGCATCCCGTCAGTGGCCTTTTCAAGCAATACTTTTATTGTTTCAGTGTCAGGTGAATCCAGCCTGCCGGATGTTTCGATCTGTTTCAACAGGTCCGATTCGACTGAGGCTCCGAGATTTCTGATATTGGGAAGCATACGGTGGGCCAGCAGTGAGAGTTGCCTGTAATCGCCGTTGTCGAAGGCTTCATTCATCGAAAGGACCGTCGCGTTGATATTGTTCAACAGCGACTCCATGATTTTTTTCAATGCCTCAGGGTCGTTGCCTGAAAAATCTTTAAAGATATCCAGTTTAAGCGCTTTGCCTGGCAACGGAATTTCCTCGTGCTCCGGGTCCAAATGCCCGTACTTGCAATCCAGAATTAGGCTAAGTTCCTGATAAAGTGTGGATTGTCTGAAAGGTTTAATCAGGAAACGATCCAACCCTTTGCGCCGGTATTGTTCAAAATCATCGGGCGTTGCATGGGCTGTAAGCCCGATTGCCAATGGGGCATTGCTGCCCTTTTCCCGGACAAAGCTGTTTATTTTCTCAATCAGGTCCGGGCCGCTCATCAGGGGCATCTGAATGTCTGTGATGAGCAGGTCATAGTCTCCGGGGTGATCTGCATACAGCTGCCACGCTTTTTCTCCGTCGGGTACTGCATCCACTGTGGCCCCGGTTTCCTGAAGCAGGCTGATGAGCAGAAGCCTGGTTGTTTCATCATCTTCTGCCAGCAATATTTTTTTTCCTTCCAGCCGGGGAATGCCGGTAAAGTGATCCGCTTCAGGTACATTGATTTCACCGCTGTATCCAGGCAGCTGTAACGTAATTTCCACCGTAGTACCTTCACCGGGTGCGCTTTGCAGGTTTATGGTCCCGTTCATCATTTCGGTGAGTTTGCGGCAAATGGCCAGTCCGAGACCTGAACCGCCGTATTTACGTGTTATTCCTTCATCCACCTGTGTAAATTCCTCAAAAATTTCCTGCTGCTTTTCCTCCGGAATGCCAATGCCGGTGTCGGTCACCCTGATGCGTAACCCAGTCGTTTCATCTTCCGGATGGATGTCAAGTTCCAGTTTAATAGTGCCCTTGTCAGTAAATTTTATACTGTTATTCAGCAGGTTATAAATGATCTGCCTGATTCTGAGCGGATCCCCTTTTACCGCTATTCCGGTATTGCCGGTTGCAGCATAACGCATTTCAATGCCTTTTTTTTCGGCTTTTGGCTTCAGGGTTTCATAAACTTCTCCAAGAAGTTCATCAGGGACAAGCGGTTGTGATTCAAGACTGAGTTTTCCGCTGCCTATTCTGGAATAGTCGAGCAGGTCGTCGATCAGGCCAAGCAAGTGTTCCGAAGAAGTATTGATATACTTCAGGTAATCCTGTTGCTCGCTTGAAAGCTTTGTATTGGACAGCCTTTCCGAAAATCCGATAATACTGGTGATCGGTGTTCTGATCTCATGGCTCATATTGGCCAGAAACAGTTCCTTGACTTTTAACAGTTTTTCTGCCAGGAGCCTGGCTTTTTCAAGCTGTCGCCGGTAAAATGCGCTGCGGGCCAGGTCCTTCCAGATCAGTACAATAAAAACCAGCATGGTGAGTAAACCCACCGTGGCAAGGACCAGGGCGGTGTTCCATAATCTTTTAACAAGCACATTGGCTTTTTCCGAACCTTCAATTGCCCGGTTGATCTCCTCTTTCTCGAAAAGTATCAGCACATTACGGATTTCATCGAGGATTACCTGGTCTGTTCTGAGCAGTAGCAGTTCGCGTTCAATGGCCATCTGACGCTCTATTCGCTCCTCTTCGCCCATCTGCTCAAGCTGCGTCCGCACCTGCGCAATGGTGGAATCATGCAGCCGGGTAAAGGTCTGAATGGTGTCAGGCGTCTGACCGACTGAATGCTGAATTACAGGGATGCTGTCAGCAGAAGGGCTTTTACCGGTTATACCTGACCATAAACGTTTAAAAATATTCTCTTTTTTTGCCGGTTCTGATTCCCGGGGTTTCCCCGAAGGGGGAGTTGGCGGATGTGCTATGGTTCTTGTTGAGAACGCTACGGTATCGCTGAAGCGTTGCAGCACCTGATTCAACCTTTCTGTACTCAGAATGGGCGATCCGGCCGCTTTGCCCTGCCTGAAGAAATTCTCCAGTGTAGCCTTTTTCAGATCAAGCAGGCTGTCGACTACCAACATTCTCAGGTATTGATCGGTATGCATCACACTGGTATACTTGAGAGAGTCGGCGATGTCCCTGATTTCTTTTTCATCCTCCCTGTATTTATTCAAATACCTCCGCTGGCCTGTAGTAATATAGGCCCGGGCTTGTCCATCGGCATCAATCAGTTTGGAGAGCATATTGCTCACCAGGGTGAGTTTCGTTACGGATTGCGAAATCCCGGTGTCGGGCGGCGTGAGCTGGGCTGCAAGATGAATCATGGCAAAAACTGCAGCCAGCGCCAAAAAGAGAATCAACAGGAACCCTGTGACCACTTTCCCTTTTACCCCCTCCGGGTTATTTTTTCCGTTCATCCCTGCAAAAATAAGGTCAAATGCGCTATGTTGTTAACGGACTGTGAAGAATCTGTCATGTGTCTGGTTAAATGCTTTTTTCTCAGATTGTTTCTGGGCTTTCGGGAACTGTTGTATAGGTCAGTAAAGATTGATAATAAAGTGCCCCCGCATTGTGGTTGCGGGGGCTTTGCTTCATAACAGTTTCCTGTCCGTTAATTGAAGCTGGCTGGTTGATAAGTGAGGTTACTTATACTTCGGTTGAAATCACCAGCATGCGGGACTTTTCCCAGAATATGGAAGGATTTTTTATCACAATTTCTTCAACCTTCTTTTCAGTCATTATCAATTCGTAGGAGCCTGCCGGATGAACTGACATTACGGTGGCCTTTTTTACGCCCAGCGGAATTGATTTCAGGTTGCGGATATCTATCCTGGTGAATTCATTCAGATCTACATCCCCGGCAATCTTCTGTGACTTGCCCAGACCCAGAAAACCACCTTCTTTATTGAGTATTTTTTTCTCAATTAATTCCTTGCGCTCTCCGACAATGAAATAGGCCGTATTCAACTCGTTGGTTTTTTCATTGACAACTCCGGTCAGCGCCCGGTTTTTATCTTTAATCATTGAAATAGTGTCATTAAGCACAGCAATCGAGAAATTGAGGCCGGCAAGTTCTTCTTTCAGCGTCTGTATTTCGTTGTCCCTTTCGGCGAGCTGCTGATTGGCGAGCGCAATCATATTGTCAAACTCCTTGATTTTCAGGTCTGAATCTTTGATTTTACGGTTGAGGGCTGCAATTTTATTTTTGTTTGACTGCATGAGTTCATTAATCATGCGGATATCTTCATTGATGCGGTCGCGGATTGGTTTGCTGAGTTCCTTGCCCTGCCCGGTTTGGGAGCTGATCAGTTTTTCGCGGCTCTTGACCTCTGCAAGGCTGGCTTCTATTTCATTGATCGTCATCAGAAAGTCGTTGACAAGGGAGTCTTTGACTGCGGCATCGCTCAGGATTTTGTTCTTTTCCTGAATCAACTGATTTATCTGTTCAGTTTGCTTTTTGTTTTCACAGGAAGTGAAGAGCACTGGCAGCACAAGCAGAATTAGCAAAAAGTTTCTCATAGTTTTTCGGGTTTTGGTTTTGTCTTATTCATTCAAAATGTAAACCAAACAAGAGGTAATTGTGCAAAATATTGAATATCAAATTATTGAAAATGCAATAGCGGATACGGAATGTGTAATTAACTCCACAGTCCGGGAAAAACCAAAAACACATGTGCCGGAAACCGGGGGATTTGTTGGACGGATTACCGTATTCGGGGATCAGCTGAATGCCGGATTAAAGATGTTGTTGCCGTGGGATGACTTTATTTTCTTTTTTTCAGTTCCCGGCTTACCTGTTCGCGGGTTCTGACGCTTCCATGAGATGGAAAGAAAACGCGGCATCCGGTTTCCAGCAACAGTTCCCAACTCGTGAACAACAGTTCCCGGTCATCGGCAAAGGGAGGAAAGCAGCTTCCGGGATAAGTTCCGAACAGGGTATCGCCGGCAAGTGCGATTTCATTGTCAATAATCACACTTGAAGATCCTGCGGAATGCCCCGGAGTGTGAATGACCTGAATATTTTCAAGGTCTTCTGAAAGATATAATTGTTGATCAAAGGTTATATCCGCATCGCAACCCTGATATTTCACCAGGCGGTTGGCCAGTTTGCCTGAAGTTCGGGTGAGCCATCCCGTAAACAGGTTGGTGCCGGCGGGAACCGGACTATCGCCTGACTTCAGAAATCCCTCTTCGGATGCATGCACAATCACTCTGGCATTAAAGCAGTTCTTAATAGCCCGGGCATTGGCTGCATGGTCAAAATGGGTATGTGTCAGTATCAGATAATCGATGGACCGGATGCCGAGTTTCATCAGACGTCTGATAACGGTTTTCTGCATAAACCGAGGGCCGGTGTCAACAAGAATCTTTTTATCACCGGAATTAATCAAAAAAACATTGCTGCGACCGCCTGCAATGCTGATGATGTCAGTTCCCTTACTGCTGGTGAGCTTCTTCATATCAGTATACTTTGGATTTTCCGGTGTTGATTAAGGTTGGTGATTCAGCGCATCATTCTGGCTGTGATACTTCCATGGGTGGTTTGTACGCGGATGAGATATGCGCCGGGAGGAACGTTGTGAAGGTTGATGATTTCCCGTGAATTGCCGGGGAGATTATTCAGCCTGAGCACTGCCTTACCGCCGATGTTGAAGACCGTGATTTCTGTGATTACCTCACTTTCGATCAGGACCTGTTCAGGACTGATGTTTGTAATCTTCAGGGAAGGAAGTTTTTCGTCAGCCAGTCTGGTGCAAGATAGCAGCGTTCCGTCCAGATATGACCGCTGAAACCAGATATTGAGCGCCCCGTTTCTGGTGTCGCCCCAAACGGCGCTGATGGTGTCGTTAAATAATTCCAGGCACATGAAATCATTGCCATTCTGAAAAAGGATATCATCAAACGGGATGATTTCGCTGCTCAGCCTAAAGTTGGGGTAGAAATCCGGTTCGTTTTTACGCCTGACGGCAGCGTATATCTCATAGGCTGCCGCATAACCCGTATCGGAAGCATTCCGGCGGTCGCGCCAGGCAATGGCCAGGTCGCCGTCGGTATCGAAAGCGGCCCAGACGAGATCCTGCATCCGCCCGTTTCCGGTTGGGTCGTCGTTTATCCGTGTCCCTTCATTCCAGGTTTCGCCTCCGTTAAATGATTCCATCAGAAAGACATCGGCATCTCCGGATGCATTCCGCAGATGGATGAATGCAAAATGCTGCGGATCGGAAGGATTCACGCGGAGCAGGTACCCTTTTTTTGCTGATGTATCGCTGACGGCGATCGTTGAAGGTGCAGCAATCACACTGCGATGCGAAAAGCTGATCCCTGCGTCGGCAGAAGATGCAAGGACAAACTGTGGAAGCAGGTTCTGTGAGAAGACCAGGCTGGGATAGATACAATGGAAAATACCTGTTGAACTGATGGCCGGTGTTGGCATCGGTTTTGCGATAAACGGGCCTGACAGCCATCCTGTTGTATCGGCATAACGCCATGGCTCAAAAGACTGGCCCTGATTCACTGACCTGGTAAAGTAAGGATGATAGGGTGGCGCACCAGCGGGGCTGGCATTCATGGTGGTGATGTATATATTGCCGCTGAAGGCGCCTCCTGAACAGTCAATGGTTATCCAGGGGCGGTCGATCGGAAATCGCCCGGGATCATCATCAAAAGCAATTACTTCAACAGCCTGTTCCCAGGTAAGCCCCCCGTCAGTCGATTTCCTTACATAGACGGCGCCTGACGTAAAATACGGATCATAATCAATATAGGAGAGATAAACGTTTCCCTGGCTGTCAAATGCCAGGGAAGGGTCGGCTGAGGTATGGCCGTTTTGCACATGAGGTACATTGGCTGCAGCGCTCCAGTTTATTCCGCCATCGGTACTGACCCTTGTGCGGATCATTATCCGGTTGAGAAAAACATAACCCATCCAGGCAACCACCATGTGTCGTGGATTTTGAGGTTTTACTGCCAGGTAAGGCTCCCCGTCGAAAATAACCCCTCCGGAAAGGTTTGAATTCTGTGCCGGGGTTACATTGCCAAGAAGGCTTATGATTCCGATGAGAAGGATTTTTTTCATAGTGTGCCGGATATTAACTTTCACGAGGTTTGCGGTGTCCTGAGTCCGTTTTAAGTAAAGGGATTCTTTCCTGATTGCCGGAGCACTCAATGACAGTCGCAAGTCTTCTGGCCCTGGTTGCATCCTGCCGGGCGCTGAGGATCCAGTAAATGCAGGTTTTACGGTATGAAGCGGATGCGTTGCAAAACCAAACATAAGCATTGGGGTGCTTCATAAACTCCTGTTCCATTTCCGGAGTTAAGCGGCCATTTTCGCGCAAAAAATTTGCGGAATCCGTTCTCTTTTTATCACGGGCTTCATAAACTGCCAGGCCTGCGGGATGCATAAGTCCGGCTTCCTTCAGTGTTTCAACCCTTTTGATGTTGATGCTGCTCCAGACACTTTTTGCTTTTCTGGGTGTAAACCTGACTTTATACCGCGATTCATCCACACTCCGGGTCAGCCCGTCAATCCAGCCATAGCAAAGGGCGATCTCAACCGCTTCAGGGTAATAAAACCCATGCGCAATCCCTTTGCGCTTTTTTAAAAATCCCAGCCAGATTTCCTTTGCATGGCTGTGATTTTCTTCGAGCCACTCCCTGAATTCACTGCTTTCGCGAAAATACATGACTTCCATGGTTGTAGCGGTATGATTTATAATGTAAATGCTTTTGCGAATTTATCATTTTAACAGGTTCCGGTCACGTTTTATGCGGATTTTCCGACTGATACCCGAAAGAGCAGTCCGGAGAAGTTGAACCATTCAGGCGAAAAGAGGTTTATAAGAAGTATCTCTGCTTCGAGAGTCTTTGCAGGGAACGAAATCTGGTATAACTAAAAATAAATTGTTAAATGATGAAGTTTTTAATTTGCATTTACGTATTTTCAATGATTATTGCCGCCGCGGCTGCCTCAGCGGGAAATTCAGCTGAACCCTGTAAGCTCTGTGGTCATGATATGCCTGCTACGGTGTCATCGCAAGCTGACACCAACATTCACTATCCTCAGGAGAAACATCTGAAAAATATCCGGCAACTCACCAATGGCGGTGATTTTGCTGAAGCGTATTTCAGCTTTGACGATTCTATGATTGCTTTTCAGGCGAAAAGCGCGAAATGGGGTACAAAGTGCGACCATATTTATTATTTCCCATTCAGTGACGGAGATATGAAGAACCACATTCCGCAGCTGATCAGTGAGGGCCTGGGCCGGACCACCTGTTCGTTTTTTATGCCGGGGGATACCAGCATTCTTTACGCATCTACCCGCTCCGGGGGCAGTGATTGCCCTCCCGAACCTGAAAGAAGGGCTGATGGTAAGTACCTGTGGCCGATTTATCCCGATTTTGATATTTATGTGGCAAACCTGAAAGGTCAGCTGATCGATACCCTTGTGAAATCGCCCGGTTACGATGCCGAAGCGACGGTTTCACCCAAAGGTGACCTGATCGTATTTACTTCAGACCGTTCGGGAGACCTGGAACTGTATACATGCAAAATCGATGGAAGTGATGTAAAACAGGTTACGTTCGACCTTGGCTACGACGGGGGCGCTTTCTTTTCTCCCGACGGAACAAAGCTGGTGTTCAGGTCATCGCGTCCGAAAACGCCTGAAGAGATCAGGGAATACAAGGAATTGCTTTCAGAAGGGCTGGTTGCTCCTACCAACATGGAAATTTATGTGTGCAACGTGGATGGCAGCGACCTCAGGCAGATCACCAACCTGGGCAAAGCCAACTGGGCGCCCTTTTTTCACCCTTCGGGTGAGAAAATCCTGTTCAGCTCCAACCATGCTTCTGCCCGTGGATTTGAGTTTAATCTCTATATGATCAACCTCGATGGCTCCGGTCTCGAGCGCATCACATGGGATCCGGTGTTCGACGCATTCCCGATGTTTTCATACGACGGCAGGAAACTTATATTTTCCTCTAACCGGAATAACGGCGGAACCCGTGATACCAATATGTTTATTGCCGATTGGGTTGACTAAGCCGGTTTAAACCTCCGGATGCTGATTTACAAATATCCCTGCTCCTTCCTCCAAAAGGCCGGAACAGGGATATTTTTTTGCACCTGGTATCAGATTAATCCGGTTTCTGCTGTTTGAGCGCTGCTTCCATGGTTATGGCAGCCGGGAAAAGTATGTTGTTTTCGAGGTGGATATGCTTGTGCAGGTCCTGCTGGAATTCCATGAGCAATTCATAAGTAACCCTGTAGGTATTACAGGCGTCTTCAGGAGGGGTGTAGCCACTGCTGAGCTCTTCGATCTTTCTGAACCTTTCACCTTCGTTATCATGCTCCTGCAGCATGACGCTGATGGGGTTTGCAACACTTCCGAATGCTGCTTCCGGAATTGCGCTGCTGCCTGGCCTGATATTCACCATCTTACGGATGAACGGGAAAAGAACCAGTTCCTCCTTTTTCATGTGTTTTGTAAGCTCTCCGGCTGATATCCTGAAATGTTCTGCAATTTCATAGACTTCAGGATGCCGGTCGCCATGAGCGTTGGTCACTTTTTCGAGCAGACCGGTCAGCTGTGGAATGGATTGTTCCACATAGCGATGATGGATTTTTTCGATATAATCGGCAAGAAGGTCTGGCGGCCAGGAACTGAAGTTGTCATTCCCCGTTATGGGGCCGGTTGCCGCCTGCGACAGTTCTTCCAACAGGGCTTCATAATTTATGTTTTCCTGCCGGCAGACATCCTGAAGCGGGCGGTTGCCGCGGCAGCAGAAGTCTATGCCGTATCGCCCGAAGACGGCAGCCGTCCGGTAATCTTCTGTGACATAGCTTCCAATGGTTTTATTCTGATTGTCCATATAGTTGATTTTTAACGGATTTTTTTCTGAAAAGCGAGTTTAAATACAAACCAGAACAGGGCCAGGGCGCCTAGGGCGAATACAGTGTCCCCGATGGTCCTGAGCCAGCGGAAAGTTGTGAGGATGGGTTGCTGCATAAATTCAGCGGAACGGGCATACCACATGCCTTCATTCACGCTGGCAACGGTTTGCATAAATCCGACCGGAAGAATGCTCAGGAAGATCATCAGCAGCAGGCCGATGTTGATCGACCAGAATGAGAAACTGAGCAGTTTTTCATTCCAGACCTGCTCACGGTAGAGGCTGCGCAATACGAACAGCATCAGGCCGATGCCAAGCATTCCGTATACGCCGAAAAGTGCTGCATGTCCGTGCACCGGCGTTGTGTTCAGCCCCTGCATGTAATAGAGCGCGATGGGCGGGTTGATGAGAAAGCCGAAAATGCCTGCACCCAGGAAATTCCAGAATGAAACTGAGAGCAGGCTGTAGATGGGCCATTTATAATCCCTCAGCCATGCCGTGGATCTGGAAAGCCGGTAGTTGTGGAAAGCTTCGAAACCGATCAGAACAAGGGGGACCACCTCCAGTGCGCTGAAGGTCGCCCCGAGTGCCATCACGGCCGTGGGAGTGCCGGTAAAATACAGGTGGTGAAATGTGCCCAGAATACCACCCGAAAGAAAGATAATGGTTGCGAAAAGCACACTTGAAGTGGCGGTTTTTGTGCGCAGCAATCCCATCCGTACAAAAAGGAAGGCTGCCACAACGGTAGCGAAAACCTCGAAAAAGCCCTCCACCCACAGGTGTACCACCCACCAGCGCCAGTATTCGGCTATAGCCAGGTTTGTCTGCCTTCCCCACATCAGTCCGGCGCCGTAGAACAGGGCAATGGCAGCCGAAGCGATCAGAAACAGGATCAGCAGGTTCTTTTCCTCCGTTTTACGCCTGAATACCGGAATCAGCGGCCTTACCATCAGCGTGAGCCAGATAAACAATCCGGCGAACAGGAATAGTTGCCAGAAGCGGCCCAGGTCAACATATTCATAACCCTGATGGCCGAACCAGAAGTTCTCCACATATCCAAGCTTCTGCATTACGCCCATCCATTGTCCGGCCATTGAACCCAGTACAATGATCAGCAAAGCCACAAAAAGGAAGTTTACACCCAGTTTCTGGTATTTGGGATCGCTGCCCGAAACTGCCGGGGCAATGTACAAGCCTGTTGCAAGCCAGGCGGTTGCAATCCAGAAAATGGCCAATTGAACATGCCAGGTACGTGAAATGGCATAAGGCATAAAGCTGGCAAGGGGTATTCCGTATAGTCCGTCACCCTCCACGCCGTAATGCGCCGTAACTATTCCCATTACAATCTGAAGAAGAATCAGAAAATTGACGATCCAGAAGTATTTCTCCACCGCTTTCATCGAGGGCGTGATGTTTTGCCGCATAAGGGGGTCTTCAAGCGGTTTTTCAACTTCAGTCTCTTCTGTTGTTTTTGCATGATAGAATACCAGTATTCCTATCCCGATCAGCAGCATGATTACGCTGAAACCGGTCCATAGTACCAGGTCGCCGGTAGGCTTGTTGCCGACGATTTCATCAGGGGGCCAGTTGTGTGTGTATGTGATGGCTTCCCCCGGCCTTTCTGTGACACACGCCCAGGATGCCCAGAAAAAGAATGCATTCATTTTATACATCCTTTCCGGATCCTTGATTGAGTTTACCGGTATGGCATAATCATTACGAAGTTGATGATAATCAGGATTGTCCATAAAAAGACTTTCGTAATGAAGGCTCAGGCTCCGGATGGCCTCAGCCCTGAGGGGCGATACCGTGATGGTGCCGGTGGATGGATCCCAGGTGTTTTTTCTGAGTTCTTCCTGCAACCTGTGGTTAAGGGCTGCCTGCTGCTCACCCGGCAGTTCGTCGTAAGCCCGGCTGAATTCCTGCTTGGACCAGGTGTTCAGTATAAAAACGGCTTCCCTGTGCAGCCAGTCGGCCGACCAGTCGGGTGCCACATAAGCGCCGTGACCCCACACGCTTCCCACTTCCTGACCGCCGATACTCTGCCAGACATTCTGGCCGTCTTTGATATCCTGACCTGTGAATATAACCGTTCCATCGCTTGTGACCACTTCCTCAGGAACAGGCGGAGCCTGCTGATAGATCTCATAACCATAATAACCCAGTACGGCAAAGGATATAACCACAACAAGCGCAAACCCGATCCAGAGTTTTTTTTCATGTTTCATATTGATGGTGTTTTGATGTGAATAATTGTGTTGCTTTCCGGACCATTTTTTTTAGTCCGCTGTCATTGGCATTCATCCGGTTCCCGGGTAGAATATATGATCACATCGCCCCGGTAATCCGGTAACAGTTACTTTCCGGCTTAGAACATCCTTTCTTACTGATGAATGTTTACCGGCCTTTTAAGGTATGTTTGCCCGTCCTTCAGTCCGAGTGCCAGCTCTTTGATTTTTGTGTTGTCAAGCACCTGTTTCAGATTATAACGGATATCGTTGAACTTGTCGTGAACCGGGCACGGCTGGGCCGGGGAGCAATGCTTCAGACCCAGGCCGCAACTGGTGAAAATTGAATCCCCGTCAATAGCCTTTACTATGTCAGCAACGTTTCTATCTTCTATCTGGGCCGGATTCATCATAAACCCGCCCCGTTGTCCCCTCAGTGAAGTAATAATGCCTGCTTTTGACAAGGTTTGCAGGATTTTTGAGGTGAAAGCCGCCGGGGAATCTATCTCCGCGGCAATATCATTCAGGAATGTGCGCTCATTCCCCAGCGATTTTCCTGCAATATAAATGCAGGCCCTTATTCCGTATTCACAGGCTTTCGAAAACATATCTGCTTTGTTTCTTAGCTGCAAAGCTATGATATTTTTAAATCGGATAAAAATATCCGAATAAAAATTTTGGTTTCTCAAATCCGGATTTCAGGAATCTGAATTTGACTGTCACTGGGAGCAGCAGTTCATCCGGGATGGTGAAGCATGATTCTGCAGGTTGTATAATTTCTGAAATACCCGGCTCACTGCTTCTTCAACGGTTCATATAATTGAATTTGCCGATAATCAGATCCGGTATCCGTTTTTATTACTTTTGATCAGTGCAAACCCACCTTCGAAGAGGTCAGTTTTTTTTATCGGTAAACCGGAACGCTGTTTATTAAACTATTTGAATATGAATCGATTGACATCTTATATTGCCGCTTTTTGTTTCCTGATTGTTATGCCGGTTAAGGGTCAGTACACAGTTACATCTCCTGACGGAAAACTTGCTTTAAAGGTTAATCCCGCCGGGAACATCGGTTTTACCGTTTTTATGGAAGGAAAGGAAACGTGTTCCGTATCGCGGCTGGGCCTGGAACTGGCATCAGGGGAAGCACTGCCGGCGCCCGGCACAAAGCCCGCAATCTTCCGCAGCAGCGGTTTAACGGAGTATCAGGCAGTGGTCCCGGTGAAGTACCGGCAGGCGTCCTATCCTTTCAACTGCCTGGAACTGAAGTACCGGAACGGACCAGCCATTGAATTCAGGGTATATAACGACGGCGTGGCATACAGGTTTATCACTTCGCGCAAAGGGATGCTTAAAGTAAAGAACGAAGAGATGCGGCTGAACTTCCCGGAAGGTTCAGAAGTGCATTTCCCCCGCGAAAACAGCATGTATTCGCATTACGAACGGCCTTACCTGCATCGGCCTGTTGACAGTATTGCCCCCGGTGATTTTTGTTCCCTCCCGGTCTTATTTACGGCCCCCGGAAAAGTCCGGGTGCTCTTTACGGAAGCCGATCTGATTGGTTACCCGAATGCATTTCTGAAGAAAAATACAGACAATGGCTTCCGGGCTGTGTTTCCTGAGGTTGTGCAGAAAGCCCTTCCGCGAGGCGGAACCTCTGACCGCTCGGAGGATATTGCGGAACAGGCCGGCTATATTGCTGAAACACCGGGCGGACGGAGCTTCCCCTGGAGGGTATTTGCAGTTTCACAACATGATGCTTCCATTGCCGGGAGCGATCTGGTTTACCGGCTTTCGCGACCTTCGGAACTAAAAGATACTGAGTGGATCCGTCCCGGCAAGGTTGCCTGGGACTGGTACAACGCCAACAATATCACCGGCGTGGATTTCAGATCGGGGATCAATACGGAAACCTACAGGTATTACATAGATTTTGCGGCTGCTTACGGGATTGAGTATGTGATTCTGGATGAAGGCTGGTCGAAAACCACAACCAATGTATTGGAAACCATTCCTGAAATTGATTTGCCGGAGCTGATTGAATATGCAGCTTCGAAGCAGGTGGGGATTATCCTGTGGTTACTTTGGCATCCGCTCAACGGAAATGAGGAGAAAATTCTTTCATCATACCGGGAGTGGGGCGTAAAAGGGGTAAAGGTCGATTTTATGCAGCGTGCCGATCAGGGAATGGTTAATTCATATGAAAAAATTGCCGCGGTGGCGGCGGCCAATCATTTATTGGTCGATTTTCACGGGGCTTACAAGCCGGCCGGACTAAACCGGGCATATCCGAATGTGCTGTCGTTCGAAGGCGTTATGGGCAACGAGAACAACAAATGGAGCACATACGCCAACCCGGAACATAACGTCACCCTGCCTTTTATCAGGATGGTGGCCGGCCCAATGGATTACACCCCCGGCGCCATGCGGAATGCACAAAAGGATGACTTCTGTATTAACTTCGACAATCCTTCAAGCCTGGGTACGCGCGCGCATCAGGTGGCCATGTATGTGATTTATGAAAGCCCGCTGCAGATGCTGTGCGATGCTCCTTCGCTTTACCTCCGCGAACCTGAAATCCCTGCATTTATCAGCCGGATACCGGTTGTGTGGGATGAAACCAGGGTGTTGCAAGGGGAGGTTGGTGATTATATTCTGATTGCCCGGCGAAACGGGGACACCTGGTACCTGGCCGCCATGACCGACTGGTCGCCGAGGAATCTGGAAATCGGTCTGTCTTTTCTTGGGGAGGGAGTCTATCAGGCGACCATTTTTAAGGATGGGCCGAATGCAGATAAAAATGCCGCGGATTACCTGATCAGAAATCAAAATGTCCGCAGAAATGACAAGATCCACTTTAATCTGGCTCCCGGGGGAGGCTGGACGGCCATTGTCAGCCCGGCAAATTAGCTACAGAAGACCTTTGAACAAATCCGGTAATTTTATCAACAAAATAAAACGAAACGGTCACTGACCTGCAATTATGATCTTCTTCACCAAACTGGGCATACTGCTGATTGGTTTTGTTTATGCAGGGTTGATGCCTTATACTATCCGGAAAGCCATTGGTCATCTAAGGTTCGACCTTAAAAGGCATACCCTCAGTTTTTTGAGCAATACAGAATTATACGGAGAAATTTACCGTAAGGCATACAAAAGAATGCTGTTTATTACGGCCATTCTTACCTATATATTTTTCTGGCTGATGACCTGGTTTTATAACCTCGGAGCGTATGAAAAGCTGATGCGTAACATCGACATTTGTTTTGCTTCCATCACTCTGCTGGCTTTTCTGCCGCACAACCTCAGGCCCGTAAGCCTGAAGAGCCTGGCGCCTTCGTTGCAGCGCATCCTGCACAACCTGTTGGCGGTGGTAGTATTCATTGCCCTGCCTTTGCTGATTATCAGTTTTCAGGTAACCCTGATGCCTTATGCCCGCTTTGCAGGGCTTTCGGGGTTGGTTGTTATTCTGGTGGTGCTGGTGCTTACCCTGATTTCCCTGTTCAAGCAGGGAATCAATGGTGCCACCGAGCTGGTGCTGATCAATGGAATCAGCATCTGGACCATTTACATCACTTTTCTTACCATGCTTCACTGATCTTAGCTTTTAATGTCCGGGGCATGGATATGGTGCCATCCTAAGTAGTACTGAACGGAGCTAAACGAGTGACATTTCTTTTTCAAGTTGCTGATTATTGGTATATTGCATTTTCCGGATACGATGACCCACCGGGTTTTCAACCATGACGGCAGGGGTTGTTTATAACATATATTTAAAATTTCCGCTGAATGCCGTAAGTTTGCCTGTCGAAAATGGCAAGCATATTCTTTTGTTAACAACCTCTATAACAGCAATTCATGAGCAAAGATCTTACCACTCTGGCTGCCGATAACATCCGCATCCTTTCTGCAGCAATGGTTGAGAAAGCCAGGTCGGGGCATCCCGGCGGCGCGATGGGCGGAGCCGATTTTATACATATTCTCTACACGGAATACCTCCGGTATGACCCTTCGGATATGACCTGGCACATGCGCGACCGTTTCTTTCTCGATCCCGGGCATATGTCGCCCATGCTTTATTCGGTGCTGGCCCTTTCGGGGAATTACAGCATCGATGATCTGAAGAATTTCAGGCAGTGGGGGAGCGTAACACCCGGTCATCCTGAGGTGGATCAGGCCCGTGGGGTGGAGAATACATCTGGTCCGTTGGGACAGGGTCATGCCATGGCCATCGGCGCTGCCATTGCGGAACGTTTTCTGTGTGCCCGCTTCGGCGAATGGATGTCGCATAAGACTTATGCTTATATCTCGGATGGAGGGATTCAGGAAGAAATTTCGCAGTCAGCCGGCAGGATTGCCGGTCACCTCGGGCTGAGCAACCTGGTCATGTTTTTCGACAGCAACGACATTCAGCTGTCGACCGATACCCATGTTGTTACCAGTGAAAATACCGCGATGAAATATGAAGCCTGGGGCTGGAATGTAATGACCATTGACGGAAATGATCATTCAGCCATCCGTGCGGCGCTGGATGCTGCCCAACTTGAGCGGGAGCGGCCCACCCTGATCATCGGTAAAACCGTAATGGGCAAAGGAGCGCTCACGGCCGATGGAGAGAGTTTCGAGCGCAAATGTGCTACCCACGGCATGCCGCTGGGTGAGTCAGGTGCTTCATTTGAAAAGTCCATCGCCAATTTGGGAGGGAATCCCGGTGATCCGTTTGCAGTTTTTCCGGAAGTAGCTGCCTTGTATGCAGAAAAGCGGGCTGAAAAGACAAAAGCGGCGAAGGAAAGAAAAGCATTGCAGCAAAAATGGGCAGACGATAATCCTTCCCTGGCAGGCAGACTTGATTTATATCTGTCAGGAAAACTACCTGAACTGGATTTCGGCAGTGTGGTTCAGAAACCGGGTATAGCTACCCGCGCCGCTTCATCGGCCATTCTCGCATACCTTGCTCAAAACGTGGGAAATATGATTGTTTCGTCTGCCGACCTTGCCAACAGCGACAAGACCGACGGGTTCCTGAAACAAACCAAACCTCTGGCCAAGGGCGATTTCAGCGGTGCATTCCTGCAGGCGGGCGTCAGTGAACTGACCATGGCGGCCATTTGTAACGGCATTGCCCTGCATGGCGGGGTATGGGCCGCCTGCGGCACTTTCTTCGTGTTCAGCGATTATATGAAACCGGCCGTCAGGCTTTCGGCATTGATGGGATTGCCTGTCAAATATATCTGGACGCATGATGCCTTCAGGGTGGGAGAGGACGGGCCCACACATCAGCCCGTTGAACAGGAAGCACAGATCAGGTTGCTGGAGCAGATGAAAAACCACCACGGCGCCATGAGCCTGCTGGCCCTTCGTCCGGCAGATGCCGCCGAAACCTCGGTGGCCTGGAAACTTGCCATGGAGAATACCTCAACGCCAACAGCGCTAATCCTGTCACGGCAAAATATCAGCGATCTGCCTGTAGCAGAGGGGGTAACACCATACAATTCAGCACTTCGCGCCGCAAGTGGAGCCTATGTTGTTCAGGATTGTGAAGGAACTCCCGATGTGATCCTGCTTGCCAGCGGATCCGAGGTTTCAACCCTGGTTGCAGGTGCAGCATTGCTGATGGCTGAAAACAATCTGAAAATCAGGATTGTTTCAGTAATATCTGAAGGATTGTTCCGCCAGCAGGATCAGGCTTACCAGCACAAAGTTATGCTGCCGGGTGTACCCGTATTCGGACTGACCGCCGGATTGCCGGTTACCCTTTCAGGACTGGTTGGCGAAAAAGGCAGGGTCTGGGGCCTCGACCACTTTGGTTACTCCGCTCCGGCAAAGGTGCTGGATGAAAAGTTCGGATTTACCCCTGAAAATGTAGCCTTACAGGTAAAAGAATACCTGGGCTTATAGCCGGCGATTCTGCCATTTACTTGCTGGCACCTGTGCTGAATCGGTAGTCCGTTGTACTTTCGAAAACCTCGCCCGGCTTCAGCAGGGTGCCCGGAAACCCGGGATGGTTCGGCGAATCGGGATAATGCTGCGTTTCAATGGCTACACCCTTGCAGCGCCCATATTGCACCCCTTCGTGTCCGGTCAGGGCTGGAATATAATAGCCTGTATAGATATGCACGGACGGTTGATCTGTGAATACCTCCACCTGCCTGCCGGATAGCGGTTCCGACAACACTGCCGCAGGAATAAGACTTCCTTTTTCGTTTTCAAGCGCATAACCGTGGTCGTAACCATCAGGTAACCGGCCTATGTCGCGGCCGATGGTTTTGGGCTCCGAAAAATCAAGGGCGGTGCCCGTAATATCAATAATCCGCCCCGTGGGGATCAGGTTGCTGCTTTCAATATTTTTATTACTGAATATCCTGAGCCGGTGACCCAGGATGTCAGGTTGGGGCATATTCAGGTTAAAATAGGTGTGATTGGTCAGGTTGACCACGGTGGGTCTGTCGGTGGTTACCTGGTATTTTATGGTAAGCGCGCCGGGAGATGACATCATATAGGTAACCTTTACCTGAAGGTTTCCCGGAAAACCTTCCTCGAGGTGGGGGCTGAGGTAACTGAGTTCAAGTCCGTATTTGTCTTCCGTCATTATTACCTGATGATCCCAGGTGCGTTTGTCAAATCCCCTGAATCCGCCATGTAGCGTATTGCCTGCGTTGTTAAGTGGCAAACGGTAACTTTCCCCGCCTATGCTGAATTTCCCGCAAGCGATCCGGCCCGCGTACCTGCCGGTAATACACCCGAAATAGGGGCAGTCGGCCAGATAGCGTTCATCCAGGTAGGCATCTGCAGTATCAAAGCCCAGCACAACCTCTCCGGATTGTCCGTGCCGGTCCGGCGTCCGTATGGAAGTGATGATGCCGCCATAATTGCTGATGCTGACAACCGTGCCTTTCCCGTCATCCAGGGTGTACAACACAAGATCTCTGCCTTCGGTGTCGCGCCCCCATGGCCTGAGCAGATGTTTCATAATGTGGTTTTTCAGCAAAGATAAGCGGTTGATTTTAATCATTAAAATTCCGGAGAATTCTGTGTCTTATTTACCGGATAAAAAATATTCGGATGATATGATTTACTTTTACGACAGAAAATTTCTTCTGCAACTGTGGAAGGGTTTGCCGGTTAACGGAAATTTGTTGCCGGCAATCAGCTCACTGATTATTTTAAACAAGAGTTAACGATGGAAACAGAATTTTTAAAAGCCATGTTTTCGGAAAAATACGGGCCGGGCCCCGTTCAGGGATTTTTTGCGCCCGGCCGGGTCAATCTGATAGGTGAACACACCGATTATAACGGAGGCTTTGTGCTGCCCTGTGCGCTGAGTTTTGGCAATTACTGCCTGATCCGCAAAACGGACCGGCCATATGTGCGGTTCTCCTCCCTGAATATGAAGTTTGAAACCGAATTGAGCGTTGAGGATCTTAACAAACCGGTAGGCAGGGAGTGGGTAAATTATCCGGTAGGCGTTTTTGCCCAGTTCCTTAAAAGGGGGGTACGTTTTCCACAGGGGGCCGATCTGCTTTTTTACGGAGATGTGCCGGCAGGGGCAGGCCTCTCTTCTTCGGCGGCCATCGAAGTGGTTACTGCTGTGGCCATAAACAATGTTTACGAAACCGGTTATTCAGAAATCGATCTGGTAAAGATGGCGCAAAAAGCCGAGCATGAATTTGCCGGGGTCATGTGCGGCATCATGGATCAGTTTGCCTCCGCCATGGGAAAAGAAGGGCATGCGGTTTATCTGAATTGCGATACCCTTGAATATGAGTTGGTTCCGTTGACGCTGGAAGGCGTTAAGATTGTGATCGCCAATACCAACAGCCCGCATAAACTGGATTCGGGAAAGTACAATGAACGTGTCGGGGAATGCCACGCTGCAGTTGCCGCCATTCAGCCGTACAAACCGATCAACCAGCTTGCCGATATCACTGTTGAAGAATTTTCAAGGTTGAGTGTTCATATTCAGGATTCTACCGTGATGCGACGTGCCCGGCATGTGGTCACTGAAATTGAGCGTACCCGCGCGGCTGTTGAATTTCTGAAAGCCGGAGATATCCAGGCTTTTGGAAAACTGATGATTGCTTCTCATAATTCCCTGCGCGATGATTATGAGGTTACCGGACCGGAGCTTGATGCCATGGTGGAATCATCCCTTGGTATTGAAGGAGTGCTTGGCTCACGTATGACCGGAGGCGGCTTTGGCGGGTGTACGGTAAGCCTGGTAAAAGATGAGGCAATAGAAGGATTTATCAGCCGTACAGGTGCCGAATATAGGGAAAGAACCGGTCTGACCCCCGCATTCTATGTGGCTGAAACCAGCGATGGCGGCAAACGCATATGCTGATTGGTTTTACAGTTGGACCGGGTTGACTTATACTGGTCTGAAAGACATAAGGAATAATCAGTTAAGGCAGCGCTTGTCAGCAGCGAATATTCAACCTGCTGTCGGGAGGATTGTCTGAGTGCTTTTTTCTATCTTTGCGGTATGCAGGAAACCATTCTTATTCTCGATTTCGGCTCCCAGTACACTCAGCTCATCGCACGCAGGGTCAGGGAGTTAAACGTTTATTGTGAAATTCATCCCTTCAACAAAATCCCTGAGATTACTCCGTGGATCAAGGGGGTAATCCTCTCGGGCAGCCCTTTTTCGGTGCGCGATAAGGATGCACCCTATCCAGATTTGTCATATATCCGTTCCAAAGTTCCTTTGCTTGCTGTGTGCTATGGCGCCCAATATTTGGCCCAGACGTCGGGGGGAGAAGTAATGCCCTCAAAAATCAGGGAATACGGCCGGGCTAACCTGGGTTTTATCGACATCACCAATCAACTTATGCAGGGCATAAGCCAGGGTAGTCAGGTGTGGATGTCGCATGGCGATACCATTTTGAACAAACCTGATCATTTTAAAGTGATCGCCAGTACTGCTGATGTTGATATTGCAGGCTTTCAGGTTGAGGGCGAACCTACCTGGGGCATTCAGTTCCATCCCGAAGTCTATCATTCAACCGAAGGCGCTGTGCTGCTGAAGAATTTTATTGTGGGCATCTGTGGTTGTCTTCAGGACTGGACGCCGGCTTCATTCATAGAATCAACGGTCGCTGAACTGAAAACTCAGCTGGGCAACGACAAAGTGCTGCTCGGGCTTTCGGGCGGCGTTGACTCCTCGGTGGCTGCCGTATTACTCCACAAGGCCATTGGCCGTAACCTGCATTGCATTTTTGTGGATAACGGGTTGTTGCGCAAAGATGAGTTTAGCAGGGTGCTGGATTCCTATCAGCACATGGGGCTTAACGTGAAGGGCGTGGATGCCGCGGAAAGCTTCCTCGAAGCGCTGCACGGCATCAGTGAACCTGAGCAGAAAAGAAAGGCCATCGGAAAAACCTTTATTGATGTGTTTGACCACGAAGCCCATCTGATCAGCGATGTAAAATGGCTGGCACAGGGCACGATTTATCCGGATGTCATCGAATCCGTTTCGGTGAATGGACCCTCTGCAACCATCAAATCGCACCACAATGTGGGCGGGCTGCCCGATTATATGAAACTGAAGGTGGTTGAACCGCTGAAAAGCCTGTTTAAAGACGAGGTAAGGCGGGTGGGTACCACCCTGGGCATTGACCCCGATATTCTGAACCGTCATCCATTTCCGGGTCCGGGCCTGGGTATCCGCATCCTCGGGGAAATTACCCGCGAAAAGATCCGTATTCTGCAGGAGGCTGACGCCATTTTTATTGACGGCCTGAAATCTTCCGGACTATACAAGGAAGTGTGGCAGGCAGCCGTTATATTATTGCCCGTGAAATCGGTCGGTGTGATGGGGGATGAACGTACCTATGAATATGTGGTGGCGCTCAGGGCTGTTGGCAGCACCGATGGCATGACTGCTGACTGGTCGCACCTTCCGTATGATTTTCTGGCAAAAGTGTCGAACGACATCATCAATAAAGTAAAAGGGGTGAACCGCGTGGTATATGATATCAGCTCAAAGCCCCCGGCTACCATTGAATGGGAATGATCCCCGTTCGTAAACACAGTGAACTATGGTCTTGAAAAGAACCCTCATCCGGCTTTTATTCCTTTTGTGCTTTATCTCCGGTCTCAGAGCCCAGGAAACAGGCGTTCGCCGGTCACAGGTGGTGGAAACCTACAGGGGCAAACAGTATTATATACATTTTGTTGAGCAGGGGCAGACCCTTTATGCCATCTCACAGGCATATCAGGTAACGGTAGACGATATCAGGCATGCAAACCCCGATATCTCTGAAATGCTCCGCGATGATCAGATACTGATGATACCAGTCAAAGATCTACGTACAACGCCCGAACCTATCAGCAAAACTGAGACTCCCGCTGATTTGCCGACCCGCGATGTTACTGATGGGCAGCGGTCGCACATCGTTGCGCCCAAAGAAACCTGGTATGCTCTGGCGAGGCAGTATAACCTTGCCGTTAAGGATATCATTGCCGCCAATCCCGGGGTGGATACCCTGCGGATAGGCATGAAGGTAACTATCCCAGAACCCGTGCAACCTGACGCGCGTCCGGGTCTGAAACTTTATACAGTCAGTGCACAGGAAACCCTTTACGGAATTTCAAGGGCATTCGGAATCACAGTGGATGAACTGGTGGGCCTTAATCCGGCTTTAAGTAACGGACTGCAGACCGGGCAGGTGATCTATGTCCCTGACCGGCAACCGGTGGTGCAGAAGCCCGCTGAACAACCCCGGAGCAGGAAGGATGGATACCTGGAGCACAGGGTTGAACGGAAGGAGACCCTCTACAGTATTTCCAGGCGCTATGGTGTGGAGATGACGGCCATACTCAATGCAAACCCCGGCCTTGGCGGATCGCTCAGGAAGAATGAAATCATACTTATTCCTTTGCCTGGTTCATCACTCGCGGGCACCGTGAAAGTTAAGCAGGATTCTGTGGTTCTGGGCAGGGCAGTGCATGCCGAAGCGCTTCCTGAATTGCCGGCGATGAACTGCACTCCCTCTCATCCGGTAAAAAGGACTTTCAACCTGGCGCTCATGGTTCCCTTTTCTCTCGAAAAAGCTGACAGTGTTTACACCGGCGATCCCATGTCGCTGAAACTGCCTTCGGATTATCGGTCTCTCGATTTTATACAGTTTTACGAAGGCGCGCTGATAGCGGTTGATGACCTGGCTGCCCGTGGAATGGATGTCAGACTGCATGTTTACGATGCCGATGCCGGAGAGGGTATGACAAAAACCAGAAGGATTCTCAATAATCCTGAAATGGAAAATATGGATCTGATCATCGGACCCCTGTTTGCACGAAGTTTTGAGCTGGTGGCTTCCTTTGCCGCAAAGCATGAAATCCCGTTGATCAATCCGCTCTCGCAAAGGAGCGAGATTATTGCCGGTAATTCTTATGTGGTAAAACCACAGCCTTCGGGTTGGAGCAGTTATAATGGCACAGCCCAGGTACTTGCCGGCCGGTTCAGCGATGCCAACTTCGTGGTAATGCGCCGCAATGATACAGAAAATGCCTCTATGGCCGGGGCTTTTTCTGGTACACTCCGGAAACTGATTGCTGATCCTGCCGGGGTTAAAGAGGTTATTTACAGCCAGGTTCACGATGCCGGGCTGATGCAAAGTATGGTTCCGGGCAAAACCAACGTTGTTTTGATGCTTACGAATGATAAGGCGCTGATTCCAGCACTGCTCAGGCGGCTGAATGATTTGCGCGAAAAGTATCAGATTGTGGTGGTTGGCCTGCCTGAATGGGAAGAGATGGAAATGGACATCAATTACCTGCATCAGCTGAATGCCCATTTCTTTACCCCCTGGTTTGTCGATTATTCCGATCCCGAAGTTGTCCGTTTTATCAGCAGTTTCAGGGATCGATATATCGGAGAACCGGAATTGGCACGTTATGCCTATCTGGGTTACGATCTTACAGCCTATTTTCTTGAAGCCCTCTATTCCTTTGGCCCGGGTTTCTTAAATTGCATTCCTGATTTTACTAAAAAAGGCCTGAGCAACAATTTCAGGTTTCAGCAACAGAATGGCGGTGGATATGAGAATACCAGCATAACGGTTTACCGCCTTGCTGACTTCCGGAAAGAGACCGTTAAATAGGGCTTTATACGTAATTTAATAAGTTAACCAATCTGCCGCCTGATACCGGCGCTGGTTCTTGCAGCCTGTATGGCTTTTGCTATACCAAAGATTATTACGAAAGCGAAAATAATGGTAGCTCCTGACGGAATATCCAGGTAATAAGATGTATAAATACCTGACAATGAGCCAATAATCCCTATAATTATTGAGTAAATCATCATTAATCTGAGATTTTTGGTAAACAGGTTTGCAGTCGACTGGGGAATGGTCAGGAATGAAATGACCAGGATAATCCCGACAATCCGGATATTCATCACTATGGTAAGCGCCACCAGGCTGATCAGGATATATTTGAAAAGGCTGACGGACACCCGGTGGGCGCGGGCATATTCCTCGTCGAAAGCAATAAACAGTATGATGTGATAAAACCGGATAAAAAACAGTGCGATGACTGCACTCAGCCCAAGCATCAGCCTGAGGTCGGTTTTCCCGACTGTCAGGATGCTTCCGAAAAGGTACGACATCAGGTTGGGCGCATATCCCGGGGTCATAAACACAAAAATAATCCCCAGTGCCATTCCCAGCGACCATAGAATCCCAATGGCAGAATCCTCACGCACATTGGTTTTGCCCGAAACATATTCAATTCCCAAAGCAGATAGTACACTGAAAACCGCTGCTCCGGTTACCGGATTTAATCCCAGATAATAGGCAATGCCGATGCCCCCGAATGAAGCATGGGTGATGCCCCCGCTGATAAAAACCATGCGCCGTGCAACGATGTAACTGCCGACAATACCGCAGGTTACACTGGCCAATAATGCTGCCCAGACTGCATTCCGGAAGAATTCGTATTCGAAGAGATGCAACATACTCTCAGTCATGATTATGGTGATGTTCGCCGAGCACGGTATGGGGCACCTCACCGTGGGTGATCAGTTGTATCGGGCAATTATAAGCAGCAAGCTGGCTTTGGGTTATGATGTTTGAGCGGTGGTAATGAAGGTTGCGGTTTACACAGGCGATGGTTTTCACGTAGGTTGTGATGGTACCCACGTCGTGCGATACCATCATAATGGCCATTTTCTCGTTCAGATGACTCAGCAGTTCATAGAGGTCATGCTCGAACTTGTTGTCAACAAAGGTGTTGGGTTCATCAAGAATCAGCAGGCGGGGTTCCGAAATAATGGCACGTCCCAGAAAAGCGCGTTGCATTTGTCCGCCGGAGAGCTCACCAATGCTTTTCTTCCGGAGGTGGGCAATTCCCATCATTTCAAGTATCTCCATAGCCCGGGCTTTATCGCTGCGGGTAAACCGCCTGAGTCCTGCATTTGCCGACATCAGTCCGGAGAGCACAACCTCATTTACCGAGATAGGGAAGCTCCGGTCGGTCTTGTTGACCTGGGGCAGGTATCCGATCAGGTTGCGCTGATCGCCCCCGTAATAAATCACTTCTCCCTGCATAGGTGGAATCAACCTGAGAATCAGTTTCACCAGGGTGGTTTTGCCACCGCCGTTGGGGCCGATCACCCCGATATAATCTTTCTCCTGAATACTCAACCTCACGTTGTGCAGTACAACTTCATTGCTGTAACCGGCACTTGCATTGCGTATCTCAACGATCTCCTGCATGGGTGTTAAGGCATCTGGCGGTTCGAAGCTGCTATTTTACCGGCAATGTCCAGCATGTTTTTCATCCAGTCGGCATCAACCGGATTGAACTCTTCAACCCTTGCATTCAGCTGAGATGCAAGCGAAAGTGCGCTCTGTTTGTTGAACTGGCTGGAGACAAATATAGCCCTGATCTGCTTTTCGCGGGCAATTGTGATCAGTTTGCTCATATAACGCGGACTTGGCTCCTTGCCTTCCTGCTCAATGGCGATCTGTTCAAGGTTGTAGTCCCGGGCAAAATAGCCCAGAGAAGGATGATAAATCATAAATTCCCTGACCCCGGAGGCCTCGATTATCTGTCTGATCTGCATGTCAAGAGAATCAAGCTCAACCATAAAACGATCGTAATTGGCGGTAAAATATGCTGCATTCTCCGGATCCAGTTCAATAAGTCCTTTCAGCATGTTTCCAGCCTGGATTTTAACTGCCGGAACCGAAAGCCAGATGTGCGGATCCACGCCGCCGGGATGCACATGGTCGCCATGCTGTACTACTGCTCCCCTGATAAGGTCAAGATCCTCAGAAGTGTCGTATATCTTCATTCCGGGGTAATTCTGTGCTAACTTACCCAACCAGTTGATTTCAAAATCAAGGTGACCAAGTTTGAAATATGCAATTGATTTACCTGTCTCTGCCATCTGTCGGGAGGTGGGCTCATAAGTCTCATGATTGCCTTCTTCCGGTATCAGAACATTCACGGAGAACTTATCCCCTGAAATTTCCGAGATAATGGTTTTTTGCGGTAATGTACTTACAGTGATGATTTTCTCACCTTCGGATGTTATTGATTGATTCCGGCATGAGCCTGAAATCAACACTGCAAGGAGCATAGCGGCGGTATAGTAGCGTATCATGATGAGAAATTGTAAACTATTTTCCGGATATTTGATTTCCGGATACAAAACTACAACAAATCGGTAGAGCAAAACAATCCTATTCGCCTAATGTTTGGCAGTGAGGTAGGGTAAGGGTGCATATGCAACAGACTTCCGGATATGCACCCAGGCCTTTTGGGCCTGTGTCGTTTGCCGCCGCCTATGCCCTGCGAATGATTGTTATTTCGCTAACAATGTCAGCCTTAGGTAAGTAATTAATAGATAGATTCTTAAAAATTCCTAAATTTTTAAAACCGCTCGTTTAGAAGACGGTTTTAGTTTTTCAATTCAAAAAATTGCCCTAATTTTGCCTGAAATTGATAAATAGTTGTTTATGGAAAATAAACTTCAGGAACTCACCCGTAAGATATACAACGAAGGCGTGGAGAAGGCGGAGCAGGAAGCCGCAGTTATTCTTGACAATGCACGTAAGGAAGCCGCTGCTTTAACGGCAAAGGCCAGGACTGAGGCAGAAGAAATTGTGAAGCAGGCCAGGGCCAATGCCGATGAGATGCTGCGCAATGCGCAATCGGAGGTCCGCATGTCGTCGAAACAGGCCATCAGTGCCATCAGGCAGCAGATTGCCGGCCTGATCACCGCAAAAGTGGTTGAATCACCCGTGAAAGATGCGGTAAGCGACAAATCATTTATGGGCGACATCATCCGTAAAGCACTGGAACACTTCAACCAGGATGCAGCCCTTATACTTCCGGCAGCAGATCAGCAGTCGCTGGAGAAATATTTCGGAACCCGTCTTAACCAGGTGCTGGCCGGAGGCGTTGAAGTGAAATTTGACGACCGCATCAAGGGCGGTTTTAAAATCGGACCCAAAGACAACAGCTATCTTATCAGCTTTACCGACGAAGATTTTCAGGCATTTTTCAGGTCTTTTATGCGTCCGCGAACCATTAACCTCTTATTCGGGGGCGAATAATGATCAGGAACAATTATTACTATCTGGTTGCAGGACTGCCCGAAATCATACTGGAGCAGGGAAAGTTGCAGTTCGGAACGGATCAGTTGCGCGAAGAACTGAAGCAAGGCCTCAGCCCCGGGGATTTTCGTCTTTTTGAAATGCTTTTACTTCCGGAAGATAATTCCAATCTGCTCAGTCTGCTGCAGAAAGAAGACAGGCCACGCTCTGCGAAGGGTATTTACCCGCCTGAAATGCTCGCGGCTGCTATCAGGGAGCCCGGAGCGCTGATGAATTATATGCAGCTGTTTATCGGGAGTTTCTACGCCGAGAATCGCCTGTATCCAAACCTCTCCCCGCAGAATGAACTTACACTTCTGTATTTCAAAGAGATGCTGGAAGTGAAAAACAACTTCATGCGGTCGTGGTTCGGATTTGAGCTGAACCTGCGGAATGTACTGCTGGTGCTTTCGGCCAAAAAGAACGGCCTGCCTTATGAAAACCATGTGATCGCTGCCAACGCTTTAGCTGAATCCATACGCCGGAGCAGCGCCCGCGATCTGGGGCTGACCCAGGAATGGCCATGGATCGACAGGGTATTGCAGATTGTGGAAATCCAGGATCTGCTGGCGCGCGAAAAAGCCATTGATCAGTTGCGGTGGAACTTCCTTGATGAAATGAATACATTTAACTACTTCACGGTTGAAGTGCTGATTGCTTTCTACATCAAACTGGGCATTATTGAAAGGTGGCTGCAACTTGATCCTGCTACCGGCGAAGAGTTATTCAGAAGCATGCTCGGGTCACTTCAAAACAGTTACGAATTTCCAAATGAGTTTAATATAAAAGATGGAAGAAAATAAAAAGACAACCGGGATCGTATCCGGTATTATTGCCAACCTGGTAATTGTGGAAATCAGCGGTCCGGTTTCCCAGAACGAAATCTGCTATATCAATCTGCGCGGAACCCGGCTGATGGCCGAGGTCATTAAGGTGCTGGGAACCAAAGCTTACGTGCAGGTGTTCGAAAGTACCCGCGGACTGAGGGTTGGTGAAAGCGTTGAATTTATGGGTCATATGCTCGAAGTAACCCTTGGCCCCGGCATTTTGTCGCGTAACTTTGATGGCCTTCAGAACGATCTTGATAAAATGGAAGGAACTTTCCTACGCCGTGGCGAGTACACAGCACCCATCAACACGGATCAGGCCTGGGACTTCATACCGCTGGCAAAACCCGGCGATATCGTGGTTGCCGGAAGCTGGCTGGGCGAAGTTAAGGAGAACTGGATTTCCCATAAAATCATGGTGCCTTTTAAGTTTGAAGGCAAATACACCGTGAAGCAGGTGCAACCTGCTGGTACTTACAAGGCTTCATCACCCGTTGCAGTGCTTACCGGTCCCGATGAGCGCGATTACGAGGTGAGTATGGTGCAGAAATGGCCTGTTAAGATTCCCATCAGGGCCTATACCGATAAGCCCAGGCCTTTCAGGCTGATGGAGACCGGCGTCCGCATCATCGATACCATGAATCCCATCGTGGAAGGGGGAACGGGATTTATTCCCGGGCCTTTCGGATCGGGAAAGACCGTGTTGCAGCATGCCTTGTCAAAACAGGCGGAAGCCGACCTTATCATAGTGGCCGCCTGTGGTGAGCGCGCCAATGAGGTGGTAGAAATTTTCACGGAATTTCCTGAACTGGACGACCCCCGCACCGGCCGCAAGCTGATGGAAAGGACCACCATCATCGCCAACACTTCCAACATGCCGGTTGCCGCCCGTGAGGCTTCGGTATACACAGCCATGACCCTGGGCGAGTATTACCGTACCATGGGACTGAAAGTGCTGCTGCTCGCCGACTCCACATCGCGCTGGGCACAGGCTTTGCGTGAAATGTCGAACCGGATGGAAGAACTCCCCGGGCCCGACGCCTTCCCTATGGACCTGCCCGCTATTATTTCAAGCTTTTACGCCCGCGCCGGGTATGTTTATCTGAACAATGGAAGTACAGGCTCCATCACTTTTATAGGAACTGTATCTCCGGCAGGGGGTAACCTCAAAGAACCGGTTACTGAATCTACCAAAAAGGCCGCACGCTGTTTCTTCGCGCTTTCGCAGCAGCGCGCCGACAGCAAACGCTACCCGGCAGTGGATCCCATCGACAGTTATTCAAAATACCTTGAATATCCCGAACTCCAGGAATATCTTTCGGAGAATATCTCAGAAGACTGGCTCGGCAGTGTGCTGGAAGCAAAAAATATCCTCCTGAGGGGAAAGGAAGCCTACGAGCAGATCAACATTCTGGGTGACGACGGGGTGCCCATTGATTACCACCTGCGCTACTGGAAATCAGAAGTTATTGACTTTGTGATTCTTCAGCAGGATGCCTTTGACAAAACCGATGCTTCAACTCCCATTAAACGACAGAAATACATGCTTGGTAAGGTGCTCGGAGTTTGTAACACAGGCTTCAGTTTCGAAGGCTTTGAAGAGGTCAATCCTTACTTCAAGCGCATCATCAATGTGTTCAAACAGATGAACTATTCACTTTTCGATAGCGAAGACTTTAAAAAATACGAAGCAGAGCTGGAGGAAATTATTAATGAAAGGAAAGCAGCCTGATGGAAACAAAAGCATTTCAGAAAATATATACCAAAATTACGCAAATTACCAAGGCGACCTGTTCCCTGCAGGCGACCGGAATCGGCTATGAGGAAATGGCCACGGTAAACGGCCGGTTGGCTCAGGTGGTGAAACTCAGCGGCGATAACGTCACCCTTCAGGTGTTTTCCGGTACCGAAGGCATTCCTACAAATGCTGAGGTGGTTTTTCTGGGCAGGCCGCCGGTATTGAAAGTAGGCGAGGAGCTTGCCGGAAGGTTTTTTAACGCATACGGCGATCCCATCGACGGGGGGCCTGCCGTGGAAGGGGAGGAACGCGAAATCGGCGGCCCTTCGGTAAACCCGGTACGACGCAAGCAGCCTTCAGAACTGATCGCTACCGGTATTGCAGGCATCGACCTGAACAATACACTGGTTACCGGACAGAAGATCCCCTTCTTCGCCGACCCCGACCAGCCTTACAATCAGGTGATGGCGCAGGTGGCCCTCAGGGCAAAAGCCGACAAGATCATACTGGGGGGCATGGGACTGACCAACGACGATTATCTTTATTATAAAAACGTCTTCGACAATGCCGGCGCCCTCGACCGAATCATCAGCTTTGTGAATACCACCGAGAATCCGCCGGTTGAAAGGCTGCTGGTTCCCGATATGGCGCTCACCGCGGCTGAGTATTTTGCTTTCGACAAAAAGGAAACCGTGCTGGTGCTGCTCACCGATATGACACTTTACGCCGATGCACTGAGCATTGTGTCGAACCGTATGGATCAGATCCCGTCGAAGGACAGTATGCCCGGCTCGCTTTACAGCGATCTTGCCAAAATTTATGAAAAGGCCGTTCAGTTCCCTGAAGGCGGTTCCATTACCATCATTGCGGTAACTACACTTTCGAGCGGTGATATTACTCATGCTATCCCTGACAATACCGGTTACATAACCGAAGGACAGCTCTTCCTGCGTCGCGATTCCGATATCGGAAAGGTGATCGTGGATCCCTTCCGCTCACTTTCGAGGCTGAAACAGCTGGTAATCGGCAAGCAAACCCGCAAGGATCATCCACAGGTGATGAATGCCGCGGTGCGCCTGTATGCCGATGCCGCCAACGCAAAGACCAAGCTCGAAAACGGCTTCGACCTTACCGACTATGATGAACGTACCATGCGCTTTGCCAAAGAGTATTCAAACGAGTTGCTTGCAATAGATGTGAATGTGGATACTACTTTTATGCTTGATAAAGCCTGGGAGTTGTTTGGCAGGCATTTCAGCAAGGCCGAGGTAAGCATCAGGCAGGAATTTGTGGACCTCTACTGGCCAAAGTAGGATATTGCGAATCAGAACCGGATGAATCCGGTTGAATTATCGGAAGCTGACTTTCAGCTTAAAAGTGATCTGAAAATACCCGATTACAGAAGAAATGGCGATAAAATTTCAATATAACAAAACCTCCCTGCAGGAGCTTAACAAGCAGCTGAAGGTGCGCGTGAGGGCTTTGCCGACCATCAAGAACAAGGAGTCAGCCTTGCGGATGGAAGTGAAGAAGGCCAAAGACAAAGCACAGGCGCTCAGCCAGAAACTTGATGAAGCAGTGGAAAACTACCGGAGTATGGTAAGGCTTTGGGGAGAGTTTGATGCAAGCCTGATAAAGGTTGACGATGTGGAACTCAGTATCCGGAAGATTGCTGGAGTGCGTATTCCTGTGCTTGATTCGGTGAAATTCGGTCTGGGTGAATACAGCATGTTCAACAGTCCGTCGTGGACAGCCGATGGCATTACCATTGTAAAGCAACTGGCTTCCATTGGCATTGAAAGTGAGTTTTTTAACCGCAAAATGGCCCTGCTTGATCATGCCCGGCGTAAGACCACCCAGAAGGTGAATCTTTACGAAAAGGTACAGATTCCGGGATATGAAGATGCGATATTGAAGATAAAGCGGTTTATGGAAGATGAGGAGAACCTCTCCAAGTCGGCCCAGAAAATTGTGAAAGACCGTCAGCAAAAGATGGAGGAGGCATTATGATCGCTCCAATGAAAAAATACTCTTTCCTGGTGTTTCACCGCGAGTATGAGGAATTTCTGCTCAAACTCCGCGATATGGGAGTGGTGCATATCATTGAGAAAGAAGGCGCGTTGACTGAGGAAATCAGGGAGCAGCTACAGCAGGCCGAACAACTCGACAAGCTGATCAGATCGCTCGAAAACCGCGGGGTAACACCCGGGGCGGCAGTTTCGGTTGAAGATGTTACAGTTTTGTATGACGAGATCAATGGGATACTGAATAAGCAGTCTTTGCTGGCACAGCGCCAGGCCCAATTGCGCAAGGAAATGGCCGAAACGCAACCCTGGGGCGATTTTTCCACAGAATTGATTCATAGGCTGGAGGACAAATCAATCAGAATCAGATTGTTCATTGCTTCCCTCAGGTCGTGGGACCCTGAACTGGTCAAAGATGCTGAAATATTTGAAATCAGCCGTTCGGCAGGCATGATTTATTTTGCCTGGGTGGATACCGGTCAGCCTTTTCCAGTCATTGATGCAGATGAGGTGCGGCTGCCGGCGCATTCGTTAACGGAACTTCTTGAGCTGAAAAAGGAAATTGCTGAGGAAGAATCCGGGCTGAATGCCCGCCTTGATGAAATTGCGGCCGGCAATCTTGACGCGCTGAAAACATACAGGCAACAGTTGCTGCAGGACGCTGAACTGGAAAAAGCGTTCTCGACCACCACTTCTGAGGCAGGCGACAAACTCCATATTCTTGAAGGCTGGATCCCTGCCGGAACTGCAGATGTACTTAACCGCTTCCTGGACCAGGAAGGCGTTTTCTACCTGAGTGAATCGCCGGTGCCCGGAGATTCGGTTCCTATTCTCCTGAAAAACAAAGGATTTGCCAGTAAGTTTGAGATGCTGGGAGAGTTGTATTCCCTGCCAGGGTATAAAGAGCTGGACCTTACCCCGTTTTTCGCCCCTTTTTATACCATCTTTTTCGGATTTTGTCTGGGTGATGCAGGATACGGCGTGCTGATGACCATCGCTGCCCTGATTGCCAGGGCCAAAGTTGGTAAGCATCTGAAACCGGTTGCCACGTTGGTGTCGTACCTGGGTATTTCAACCATCCTCTTCGGGTTGATCAGTGGAACCGCCTTCGGAATTAATCTCTATGAAACAGGCTTGCCTGGATATAGCCGTATGCAGGAACTTTTCGTCGCTAACGGAACGGATATCAACAGCATATTGTTTGCGCTTTCACTGATTCTCGGCGGCATTCAGATTATTTTTGGTATGGTGCTGAAGGCTGCCAACGAAACTGTTCAGTTTGGATTCAGGTACGCGTTGGGTACCATCGGTTGGATCATTCTCCTGGTCGGTTTGGCTGCCGTTTTCGGTCTCAGCAAATATGCCGGAATTCCGATGGAGATGCTTAAGCCGGTGATGTATGCGGTGCTTGCCGCAGGCGGGATTCTTGTGTTGTTTATGAATTCGCCCGGAAAAAACCTGCTGATGAATTTCGGAATCGGTCTGTGGAACAGTTACAATATGGTAACCGGCGTTTTGGGAGACCTTTTGTCATACATCCGTTTGTTTGCCCTGGGAATTTCAAGTGCGATCCTGGGCTTTGTGTTCAACAGTCTGGCATTGTCGGTTGGCACCAGCATCATCGGTATTTTCTTTATGGTGATCATTCTGGTGATCGGGCACGGCATCAACATTTTTATGTCGGGCCTGGGTTCGTTTGTGCATCCCATGCGTCTGACATTCGTTGAGTTCTACAAAAATTCCGGTTTCTCGGGAGGAGGCCGTAAATATGAACCTTTCAGAAAATTAACCTAAGTCAAATCAATACCTTAATCAATTTACTATGGAACCGATTATTTTAGCTTACATTGGCGTTGGACTGATGATTGGACTGGCCGGCATCGGCAGTGCATTTGGTGTATCCATCGGGGGCAATGCCTCACTGGGCGCTTTGAAGAAAAATCCGGATGCTTTTGGTAACTTTCTTGTACTGAGCGCATTGCCTGGTACCCAAGGGCTTTATGGATTTATGGGATATTTTATCCTGCAGGGATTTCTGACCCCGGCAATTACGCTGGCTCAGGCTGCCGCCGTTTTTGGTGCCGGACTCGCGCTCGGATTTGTTGCCTTGTTATCTGCCATCAAACAGGGGCAGGTGTGCGCCAATGGTATCGCTGCCATCGGTGCCGGGCATAATGTGTTTGGCAACACGCTGATCCTTGCCGTATTCCCCGAACTCTACGCCATCATCGCGTTTGCAGCCACCTTCCTGATCAGCGCCAGTTTGTAAGCGCGCTGCGGGAACCTGAGAATTGCAAAAAGCATTGCCGGTGTGTAACCGGCGATGCTTTTGTGCGTTTAATGCTTAAAGAAACTGGATATTATGGAAACCAAAAGTGAATTTAAAGTCAAGGGTGAAGAGCTGCTCTCCAAAATAAAAGAACTCATCCATCAGGGCAATGTAACCCGCATCATCGTCAAAAATGAGGAAGGCAAAGTGTACCTCGAAATACCTGTAACAGTCGGCGTAATCGGCGCGCTGGTGGTGCCGGTGCTGGCCGCGGTGGGCGCCCTCGCCGCCCTGGCTGCCAATTTTACCATCGAGGTGGTCCGGAGGGAAGAATAACAGGCCTTGCAGGAATGTAAACTGTCGCCTCGTTCCGGCGTTGCCTGTTTTGCCCCTGAAAGGCGCAGTGCCCGGTATATGAGCCTGATTGTTCAGGCTCATTGAGACTGGTAATGATCAAAGGGTCATTTGATTATTCTTGTTTCACGCTCTTCAGAAATCCGAAAAAAACTTCTACCTTTGCGGCCTCATTCGGGAACCCTGCCGATGGAAGTTACCGGATTGAAAATGAATTAGCCACAACAAAATTATAATTCCAGGAAATGAACATTGAATTACAGAAGACCGGTGAACTGACCGCAACGGTTAAAATAGACCTGTCGCCAGCCGACTATGAGGAAAAAGTACTTAAAGTGCTGAAGGATTATCAGCGTAAGGCCCAGATGCCCGGCTTCCGCCCCGGAAAAGTCCCTTTCGGACTGACGAAGAAAATGTACGGTCAGGCTGTAACCGCCGATGAAATAAACAAACTGCTCGGAGAGTCTCTGGATAGTTTCATAAGGGAGCAAAACCTCGACCTTTTGGGCAATCCGCTTGCAAATACCGGGAAAACCCCGCAGATTGATTTCAGCGAACCTGCTGAAATGAGTTTCTATTTTGACCTGGGGCTGAGTCCTCAGTTTGAACTGAAGCTGGATGGCAAAAGCGGTATAATATACCACAGGATTGAAGTTTCTGATAAGATTGCCAGTAAATATATGGATGACCTGCGCCGCCGCAACGGAACCCTTACGGATGTTGAGGTTTCGGAAAAAGGCGACTTGCTGAAGGGCGACTTTGCCGAACTGGATGCCGATGGAAATGTAAAACCGGAGGGGATCATAAGCAATGGTTCAGTGAATCCCGAACTCTTTAAGGATGAGACCATTCAGGCATTGTTTGGTGGTGTAAAGGTTGGGGATGTGGTGAAATTCAATCCGATGCAGGCTTCAGGCAATGCCACCGATGTTGCCGCCATGCTCGGAATCAGCAAAGAGCAGGCCGAAACCCTGAATGCTGAATTTAATTTCACGGTTACCGGTATCAGCCGGATGATTCCTGCCGAAATGAATGCTGAATTTTTCGAAAAGATCTATCCGGGCGTTGAGATTGCGGATGAAGCTGCATTGCTGGAGCAGATTAAAAAAGATGCCGCCGGTTCATTTGTCGGCGAAAGCGATAAAAAATTCTTCAACGACGCCATCAAATACCTGATTGAAAGTTCAGCCATTGAACTGCCCGACGAATTTCTGAAACGCTGGCTGGTAGATGTTAACCAGGATAAACTTACTGCAGAAGAGGTTGAAAAGAATTACGACGATTATGCCCGTTCCATGCGCTGGCAGCTGATTGAAAACCGAATGATCAGGGAACATAACATCCAGGTTTCGGAAGAGGAAATCCGCGATGTATTCAGAAGTTATTTCCAAAGACCGGGCAGCGCCGAAATGGATGAGGATATGAAGATGCGCATCGACGGCATCGTGGATTCCTTTATGAAAAACAAGGAAGATGTCCGCAGGATCAACGATCAGCTTTTCGAGCAGAAAATCCTCACTTTCCTGAAAGAAAAGATACAGCCGGAGGAGCAAGCGATCTCGTATGAGGATTTTGCAAAATTGCAATAATCCCGGAGAGTGATCTGAAACACTTTACGCCCGGCAACGATCCGGGCGTTTTTCGTATAAATGGCTTAATCCGGAAGTGATTCTTCGAACTTTTGGTTCATTTCTGTCAGGGTCTTCCTGAGTTCTTCATTCTCTGATTGCAACGATATTGCTGCATCGATCAGGTAAGGGGTCAGCCCGATATAATTGACTTCTTTGATTCCCCTGCTGTTTTTTGTAACAAGTTCAGGGAGCTTTTTAAGTATACCTGCCTTTAATGATAATGGTGATCTGACACTGATCAGTGTACCTGAAATAATCCACCGGCCTTAATACCGGAGATTTTTGTCGGGCAGGCACATTCCATAACAAAAGCAGACTGCCATCCGGGAGGGGCGGTCTGCTTTTGTGAGAATAGAAAATGATGATTATCTGGCTACCAAAACTTTTCTGGCCAGCAATGCCCCGTCTTTGGTTAGCACCTGAACCAGGTAACAACCAGGTGCAAACCGGGAAGCCGGAAATGAAATGCGTGTTTGCCCCGGCGATTTCTCTGAAAAAACCTTATTACCTGAGATATTAAAGACCTCAACGCTGCTGATCTCTTCCGGAGATTCGATGATCAGGTATGCATCTGCCGGGTTCGGGTATATATGCAGACCGGGCAAATCCTTGTCTTTGATGTTGGTTGTTGTAATCTGTTGAAAAAGAACGTCATCGACAAATATCGGGCTGACCTGTATGGTATTTGCATGTTTGATGGCCAGATAGGTGTTACCGGGTTCGGCGAACGTAACCGTGTATTCGGTGAATTCAGCAAGCAGGGGGATTTCCTGTATCATGGTAAAGGTATTTTTATCAGTGGGATCAGTCAGGGTGCCCACCTGAACAGGGACAGTGCCGGCAGCCATAAAAGTCAGTGTAGCGCCTTCTGATCCGATTGAAGCATAAGGGGTGACCAGTGCTACAAAAGCAGTTGTATCGGGCTGGCCGTTGCTTCCGTTTAAGCCGTTCATAATAAATACATCATTGGGCAGTGAAGTGGTGGAGCCTTGCTGGATGGTTCTCACTTCAGCAACTGTATTCGGGAGAATAACATTAACAAGGCCTGACCAGCCTTCCGGCATGTCAGGGGGTGCTACATGATCGAAATTCTCGAAAAAGTAAGTGAGTCCCTGTATTTCTTCGGCTTTCGTTTTTACCAGCCAGAAGTCGGATGCATCTCCGGCCATATTGTATTTGCCGCCGAGAATAAAGCCCCCGTCGAAAGTGTGGTTTATTGATAAAAAGCAATCATCCATATCCGTGCCGTGAACATTTTCTTCCCACATCAGATCCCCTTTTTCACTGGTTTTCATCAGCCAGCCTTCACAAGCTGACTGTTGTGTTACGATGGTCCCGGCTGAAAGTATATTGCAGTCTTTGTCCTGAACTACACTGTAAAACCCGCCTTTTGATAGCGATTTGTTCCACTGCTCTGATCCCAGGCTGTCAGTTTTTACCAGCCAGCCGACAAAGCCGCTGGAGGTGGATATTTCTCTTTCACCACAGATGATATATCCGCCATCTTTTGTTTGTTGAACACTTCTGAATATGTCATGCTCGTTGTCGCCAAACATTTTTGTCCAGGTAGTATCTCCGAGGGCGTCAAATTTGAGTAGCCAGCCATCGTGTTTATAAAAGAGGTTATCATGTGTCCAATGTCTGTCGCCGGCAGCTATAAAACCGCCATCGGTAGTTGCTTCCAGCGCGAAAATGCGCTCCCAGTATTCCAGGCCATATTTATGATCCCATAATAAATCGCCATTGCTGTTAACTTTCCCGATCCATGCCTGGGTACTCATATACGTGTCAGGGGTATTGCCTGCAAAAACGAAACCTCCGTCTTCGGCTTCAATCACATCATAAATATAATCCCAGCCCGACATGGCGCTGCCTGCCTCCGGATGGTAACCTCTGCTCCAGATAATGTTACCTTTGTTGTCTGTTCTGATCAGCCACCCTTCACCGGCCCATCCGAAAGAAGTTGACATTCCTGCTATGATAAATCCTCCGTCAGCAGTCTGCCTTACTTTGTAAGCCTCATCAATGTAGGTGTCGCCATAAGTTTTTGACCATGTCAGATTACCGGATTTATCTGTTTTTATCAGCCATGCCTGGTAATCATAAGCGCCGTCAATGCAGCTTCTGCCAACAGAAATATAACCACTGTCGGATGTTTGCTGTACGGAATAACATTCATCACGGTAGGCTCCGCCATAAAATCTGGTCCATAATGTATCCGGCCCGTCGTTAAGCTGCCTGAATGAACCATACTGTAAGGTTGTCTGGTGCCTGGGTATGCCGAAGGTAAATCCATCGGGCATTGCCTGGCCTGACCCCTTACTGGCGATACCCAACTGAAAAGCGGCTCCGTGGACTGCATATCCCGGTGCTCCCTGAATAGTATGCTCCTGGGCTTTTATGAATTGCCCCATTAGCAAGAAAACCAGACTTGCTGTAATTCTTGAAAAATTCATTGTTTCTTGTTTTTTGTGGATTTTAAGAAATGATCGACAGCCCGTTTTCAGGCTCGTTTTATCGGCGCAAATAACCGGGTTTGAGAACAGAACAGCAAAAAAGCGGGATAGACAAATGATGTACAGGGGCCTGAAAACCGTGTTCAGAATTTTCTCAGAAAATCTTCAAGAACCGCTTTGCTGTCAAGACTCATTTTTTTCCGGATCCTGTATCGACTGGTAACTATGGTGGCTGAGTTTACATTCAGAATCTTGGAGATTTCCTTGTTTTGTAAATTGATCCGGAGGTATGCGCACAATCTCAGTTCGTTTTCTGTTAATTCAGGAAAACTTGCCTTCAGCCCGGTAAAGAAATCTGAATGAACCTTCTCAAATAATTCCTTGAACTGCTTCCATTCTTTATCAGCATTCTGATTTTCCCGGATTATACGTTGGAGGCCATTGAAAGATTCCCGGTTCATCGCTCCCGAATTATACGATTCTGCAGCTTTCGCGGAGATGTCGCTGAGGATCTTATTTTTGCTTACAAGTTGAAGGGAGGCAGAGGTGAGTTCCTTGTTTCTTGCCTCCAACTCATCCCTGAATCTTAGTTTTTCCAACTGGCTGATGGTTTCATTGGACCTGATTTTCTCAAGAAGTACTTCGTTCTGAAGTTGCTTGAGTTCAAAGGACTTTTTCAGATTCTTTCGGGAAACCCATACCAGTATTGCCACAAGCAGCAGAAGCAAACTGAATGTAACTGACAGTATCCCGGTGTAAATTCCCCGTTTGCGCTGAAGCTCATATTTTCCGGTGAGCAGCCTGTTTTCATATTCTTTTTTCTGTAGGTCGTTCTTTATCCTGATTTCTGAAATGCTGCTTCTGGTTTCATCATTCATGATACTATCTTTGACTATTGTCAGCAATCTGAAGAATTGCAGTGCCTCTCTGTAGTTTCCTTCCGATTCGGCAACCTCCGACAGACCGGCAAAGGCTTCTGCACGGTTGCTCCGGGAAAGTGTTCCTGATGAAATGGCCAGGCTTTGTTTGAAGAATGCCCGGGCCGTTTCAGGCTGGCCTGAAGCCAGGCATGTTCTCCCTTTTTCGATAAGTGTTGAACAATGCAGACTTTGATCGGGGAATTCCTCAAGACATTTCAACGCACGGTCGAGAAAGCGGAATGATTCGTTGAAATTTCCAAGTTGTCTGTTAGCGTTGGCGAGGTTGAGGAGCGCCAGAACGATCTGTGATGAATCGCTGAGGCGCTGGATAATGCTGAGGTTTTCGCCATAAAACTTAAGCGCTTCATTAAATTGACCTCTTTCGGCGTAACAATTGGCAATGTTCAGGCTAATACCTGCTTCATTGATTAGATCGCCGGTTTCATGACAGAGAAGGCCTGCTTTCCTGAAGAACTCTATAGCAGTATCAGGTTTATTGAGAGATATATTTACAAGGCCCATTCCATTAAAGATGAGTCCGGTAGTATGTTTGTCCCCTGCCTTTTCCGCTGCTTTCAGTGCTTCTGTCAACTGATAATATGCTTTCTGATACTCCTCCTGTCGCAAATAATAATTGGCCAGTCCGTTTCTGCACTTGGCGATCAGCGAGGGATTTTTCAGTTTTTCTGCAATAAGCAGGCTCCCCCTGAAGGTAATCAGCGCTGAGTCACTGTTATCCAGCATCTGGTAACAAGCTGCTTGCCTGAGCATAAATCTGGCTAACCCAAGGCTGTCTCCCGCTTTCCGCGCCAGGTCGATCGCTTCCGTTGCAATTTTAATCCCTGTCAGCGGGCTCAACAGGAAGGTGCTGTCAAAGGCCTTGTTTAATTCATCCAGCTGACATGCAGTTTCGGAAGATTTTCCGGGCAGCTTGTTTCCTGGTTTCAGAAGGTGGTGGCCCATTATATAGATCAGGGATATTATCAACAGGAAGGCGGCGGTCAGGATCAGCAATCCATATCTGGCATTCAGCACTGATTTCATTGATAAATAAGGGTTTAATAACTTCGGATGTTTTAAACGCAAATCTATCTGCTGAGTGAGTGTTCTGCAAAAGAAATTGTATGAAAGGGTATTTCCGGAGGTTGAAAGGTAGTTTGTGCCGGATCAGCTTTTAATGATAGTGCTGATAATTATTCTTTTACAGCAGGTTGTAGCATTTGTTATTTAAGCTGGGAAGACAAAACCTGGCAACTGCTGTTGCAGGAAATCTGAAGCGTTTGCCGATGGCTGTCCGGTTTCAGAATGCGGAACATGTTTGTATCCTGAAATGTATCCCTTTCCTGTTGTCAATTCGCTGCTTACTGAAGTCTGATTAACCTAGATAATTTTAATCTTTCGAATCGCTGTGATAATTCAGATTGACCTCTGAGCCTTCTGACGGACAGAAGATTCAGAATCTTAAAGCTGAATAATCATACAGGTAGAAATCACCTGATGTGCGGTTGGTTTTCTATCTTTCGCTTCAACGCATTGTAATCGCTTCTGAGCTGTTCATTTTCGGATTTCAGTTCCTTTACCGCTTCCAGCAGATAAGGGATCAGTCCGATATAATTAACCCCTTTGATTCCGTCAGCGGTTTCAGATACAAGTTCCGGAAATATTTTCTCCACTTCCTGGGCCAGGAGACCGGTTTGCAGTGCGGCATCGCGGTTGGTATCTTTCCAGTTGAAGTGATAACCGTTCAGCTTTTTTAGTGAGGTCAGCGGGTCCCCGAGCTTCCGGATATTTTCTTTCAGCCGTTCATCGCTGTTCTGTGTGAGTGTGCCCATAAGCGTGGCATTGCCGTTGCCGCGAAGACTCAGAATGTCGCCGGTGCCCTGGTAAAAGAAATTGAAATAGGCTCCGGTGTTGGTGGAGGCGGTTAAGCCATAGAGGTCCCAGAAGTTGGAAGGGCGTCCGGTATTCTTAAAGCTGATTCGTGAGCCGTCGCTGGAATTGTTTGATTCTTCCACCAGCAGATGGCCGGTGCCGGTAGCACTATTGAACCGGATATGCAGTCGCGCTTCGGGAGCGCTGACACCTACTCCGATATTGCCGCTTTTCATCAGGACAAACGCATCACTGCGGTTTGTGGTGGAGGTGCCATTGCCAATGGAAAAGAGCCGGTCCGCTGAGTTCCAGTCAAATACACCGCCAGCCGGGGTATAAGAGGTGTTATACCTGCCCAGGGCAGTCTCTACCAGAGAAGGAGCAACTGTATTCTGCCCCCAGGCTGTTGAGTAATACGCTGAGGCAGTAGATCCAACACCCCATGCTGTGGAATGATCTCCAAAGGCATTTGTATAAGTACCCCATGCGGTTGAATAGTTAGCGGTGGCATCGGTGTTGAATCCAAAAGTGAAACTATTGAATCCTGATGCATTGGTTTGATTTCCAAAGGCAAATGAAAAGTCTCCCGAAGCAACGTTCTGGCTGCCCATTGCAACTGACTGCGAACCTGATGCGGTTGTTGACAGGCCTGCGGCAAAGGAATAATTGCCAATGTTGACTTTATCCCAGTTGGTTTCGAGAGCCCTTCCAACCCTGAAGGCTGCTTTGTCGGGATACCACATCATGCGGGTACCCGGGCCCGAAGCGGGAGGGTCGCCCTGATTGCTGATAATTGATTTATATTCTCCGGTAAAAAGCACATTGCCCTCGCCCGAAGCAAGCCCTAAGGTATGGAGCAGGGCAGAGGGTGCTGGTGGAGCCGGATCGTTGGAGATCATTACGCCCTGGGCAAAAGAATTGATTGTGATAGCTGCTGCAATAAGCGTGAAGGATATAACTAAGACTGGCGGTTTCATATGTTGTTCTTGAAGTTGAATTTTTTCAAGCTTTGATTATTGCTTCACTACTTCAACGCCTTACTGCGGACCTATGGCCAGGCAGGCAACAGTAACAGTGCTCAGATTAAGTGTTCCGGTACCGACATTGGTCACATAAAATGAGGTGCTGCTGCTGTTCGAAGCCCAGGGTATAATGTTAAGCCAGCCCAGGTAGCCGGAGGTTCCTGAGGCGGTTGTTATTTGTGCGACGATAACCCGAGGCGTTCCGCTGAATGTTTCCCCATAAGAGATGGCTCCGCTCTCAAAACCTACTCCCGCGCCGGCATTAATGGAAAATGTGAATGAGAAGGGTACAATCTTATACTGCGTTCCGGAGTTGCTGCGCACGATGCCGCGGTTATTCTGAACGAGTAAATTGCCCTCCGTGGTCAGGTTTCCTGTAACCCGCATGTTGCCCTGAAAGCGTGAACTCCCTGAAAGGTCGAGCGCATATGAACTGTTGGGTATAGTGCCGATGCCAACCCGTGTGTTAAAATATCCTGTGCTGGTATGCAGGGGGTAGGTGGGGTCAGGAATCCCGATACCCAGTCTGTATGTTGCATATATAATATTGTTGAACCGCGCGGTACCCGAAACATCCAGACGATATTGAGGAGAGGTGGTTCCTATGCCTACATTGCCGGTAGAATCAATCGATAGCCTGCGCAGACTGCCTGTATAGAGATCCAGCCCTTTCTGCACATTACCCTGGTTGCTGCGGTTACTTGCAATACCCACCCTTTTGTTTTGGCCAAAAGTGAGGGCGCTGGCCAGGCTGCCGAACCCGTTCGAATCTGACTGGTCCACATTGATGCCCGCATTCACCGATAACATTGAAACGGGATTATCTGTGCCAATGCCAACATTTCCATCGCTGTAATGAATGCCTGATCCATTGTTTATCCACTGGCTGCCGGCCCCCGCGTTGCTGCCAACCATTTGCCAGCTTGGGGTGGAAGGCGTGCCGGAATTGAAGTAAAATCCGGGTGTATTATCCGTTTGGTAGATTATTAAACCGTTTGCCGGATTAATAATCCCGTCTCGCTGGGAAAGGGTCATCCTGGGTATCAGAATGCCTTTATCGGTTGATTGCACATCGAGCATGGCAGATGGATCGGGCGGAATGTTGCCCGCGTTAATGGCTACGCCTTGAGTAAATGCCTGATTCTGAGTGTAAAGAATGCTTAATGCAATCAGGAAAGCTGAAATATGGTTTTTCATATCTGTATGTTTTAACTGGTTTTTGGTAATGCAGTTCCGGTATTTATCAATCAGGTCAGTGAACGGTGGATTCATGATTTTCCACGCTCCGGCTGACTATTTGTCCAAAGAGTTCAATGTGCCGGCTTCAATCAGCCGGATCAGTTCATTTAGTTGATTTTTAATGCTTTCATTGTCGCGGCTGAGTTGTTCGATTTTTTCTTCAACTATGGTGGAGCTTTCTTTCCCGGATGAGAGGTTGCCGGCTTTTAAACCAACGGGTGAACCGAAAGAAGATGCAGCATTATTTTCGTATAACGCGTCTCCCGATCGGGATAAACCATGTGAATTTTCCTGATTCACAGATAGTCCGGTAGTGGCAGCAGGAAGTCTGTAAGCCATGCCCGTAGTATATCCGAACTCATTCGAGTTCCATTGCGATGGTTCAATGCAGTTACCGCAAAGGCCGACCTCGTAAACACCGGCCGGAAGGAAACCGGTTGAATATGACAGAGAAAAAGGTATTCTTGCATTGGCCGGTAAGCGCATACCTAAGATACCACCCCCTAAAGTTGTGATTGCACCACCGCTGACATTCCGGTAACAGACATAAATATTAAGCAATCCTGTTGTGATTCCGGTAGTTGTTCCCAACCCTCGGGTTGAATGAATCATAATATTGGCTGTCTCGGTAAGTTCTACAATAGCTGGTACAACCAGGAAACCGAGCGTGCTTGAAATATTTGAAAACCCCGAAGCCTGCCCGATACCCAGGATGCTCATCGGACTGTCCTGCCAGGCAGCCGTGCCTGTAGCATCACTTGTGAGTACTTTTCCGGCACCCGGTGATCCGCCGTTGATTTTAACCTGGCCATTTACTTCGAGGGCTGTACCAGGATAACTCACCCCGATTCCGACATTTCCCAGGTTATAAGAAAGGTTATTGTCATCGTCTTTCTGCCATTTATCGCCATAATCAACCCGAATCCACCCCTCGCCGGTCATTACAAACAAGGCATTGAAATCAGTGTCGAAGACTACAAGGCCGGAAGCCGGTGCTGCAATGGCTGCCCGCTGAGAAGAGGTTAAGCGTGGCGGCAGAAAGCCCTTCGTGGTTGATTCAACATCGAGCATGGCGGACGGATCGGGCGGGGTATTGGTTTCATTGATGGCTAAACCCTGGGAGTAAACCGTTACGCTTATAAACATTAAGCCGATTGATAATATGAATAATGAAATACCTCTGCTCATGCCGAAGAGTAGTTTTGGTGGATAAATCTGAAGATAGTGTTATTGAACCGGATATAGATATAACAGACAGATAAGAGCGCAACAAGTCAATGAATAACAAGATGAAATAAATTATTATCCACCGGTTTGCAGATTTAACAGAAGTTTAACAAAATAGTGATCTGCAGTCTGATAATCAGACTGGCGCAGAAAAATGGGTTAGCAGGTGAGCGGAAAGCCTTTGGAGGCCGTGCTGCCGGAATTACCGGCTTTCAGTTATCAATTGTTTGATTCTTTCGAGTTCTGCAATCTGAAACTTTAATTTGTCAATGGTCTCCTGCTGCTTTTGAATCATAACCTGTTGTTCCTGGATGGCTTTGATTGCCACTACTGAAAACCCCGCATAGTTAATGGCCAGGTTTTCACCGTTTTCACCGACCGATTCAACCAGTTCCGGGAAGACCGGAAGTACATCTTCGGCAATAAAGCCCAGGGTAAATTGTCCATCCGGATCGCGCAGGTAACGGTAACGCGAAGGCGCTAATTCCCTTAGTTTCTCCAGGGTATTGTTTGTCATTGCTGTGATATCTCCTTTCAGATGGCGGTTGCTGGTTGCTGTGTAAGCGCCGGTACTGCCGTTAAAATTGCCTACCGGGGTGTCGCCCGAAATGGAAGAGTAAAGTATGAGTGTTCCCTGTCCGTTATTGGTGTGAAGTGTCCAGTGCCTGAGGTTGGCTCCCCGGTTCTGTATGCGGATACCCTCATTCACCAGGTTGGCATGACGGACATGAAGCGCTGCTTCAGGGGTTGCATTTGTGCCGATATTTACGTGCTGATTAAAGCGGGCTTCCCCAAAAACATACAAGCCGTTTTCGGGTGCGCTGCTGAGCGTTCCGGCAGTCAATCCGCCGCTTGCAGTCATAAACAGTTTGGTGATTCCGTCAATCTGTACCCTGAGTGCGTTATTGTCCGCAGCGGCATTTACATGCAGCCATGCCTGCGGGTCGCTTACCCCGATGCCGGTCCTTCCGTTTTTCAGTACCACCATTGCATCTGACCTGCTGTCGCTGGCGGTTCCGTTGCCTATGACAAAAAGCCTGTCAGTATCTATCCAACCTGCAGAACTGGCTTGTGAGTACAAAGAATTATATCTGCCGATTACGGTTTCAAATCCCGAGGGGGCGACAGTCCACGACCCGACTGAAGTGGAATATGCACCCGAAGCAATGGTCTGATAACCCATGGCTGTGGAATGGGCAACGGATGCGGTGGTATTGTAACCCAGGGCTACACAGTTTATACCTGTGGCCGAAGTATTTTGCCCCGCTGCGAGTGAAAAATTGCCGCGGGCCGTGGTATTGTATCCCAGTGCGACAGAATGTTCGCCGATCTGGTTTTCATTCCATTCGCCGCCGGTTACCTGTCCTGCCCTGAGGGCTGCCTTGTCGGGATACCACATAAACCTGGTTCCTTCATAAGAGGCAGGAGGAGGGCCCTGAAAAACGGGATCTTTGAATTCACCTTCAAAAAGGATATTTCCTCCTTCTTCTTCAGGTCCGTAAACGTGCAGGAGCGCGGCCGGCTCGGGTGCGCTTGGATCATTGGAAATCATGACCCCCTGGGCATGGGTGACATGAAAGGCAAAGGACATTATGATTATGACCGGGAGAAATAGAATACGTGCGCGCATGATTCAGGTTTTTAATTTTTTGAAGCATCTGATTTATGTTGTGCCGCATCTGCCGGTTTCCGGCAGATGCGTATGACGGTTAATACACCCTTTTAATGGAAAATGGCTCACCCTCTGACCAGATTGACTGAAGATTTATAAACTTTTTTCTCTGTGTCAGGAGTTTCAGGGTAACATCAGACGCTGGCAGTCCCGCAAAGTACATTTCGATGGAGGAGGGGGTATTTCTTTTAATTACATGAGAGTCAAGGTATTATTGGCTGATCATGCGTTTAGGGAATACTGCTGACTCACCGAACCTGAAATGTTGGGGGGGTAAATTAGTTGGATTATTCACAATGGCATGATATTCGACAAATAATGAACATTGAAAATCCGGACATTTATTAAAATGTTCTCGGTGAAAAACTGTAATTTTGACAGTAACTAAAATTTAATCCTATGCAGAACGAATTCAGAAAATACGCAACGAAGCATCACGGCATCAGCAGCCTCACCCTCGATCGCTTCACTTCACAGGTAAGCGGGTACATCAGCCCGACCATTATTGAGGAACGCCAGCTGAATATTGCCACCATGGACGTGTTCTCCCGTCTGATGATGGACAGGATTATCTTCCTGGGCGTGCCCATTGATGATTATGTTGCCAACATTATTCAGGCGCAGCTGCTGTTTCTTGAATCGGTTGATCCGAAAAAAGACATTCAGATTTACCTGAATACACCTGGCGGTTCGGTTTACGCCGGATTGGGAATTTATGACACCATGCAGTATATCGCCCCGGATGTAGCTACCATTTGTACTGGAATGGCTGCTTCTATGGGTGCCGTGCTTTTGTGTGCCGGGCAGGAAGGTAAACGCACTGCCCTCAAACATTCGCGCATTTTGATCCATCAACCTATGGGCGGGGCTCAGGGTCAGGCATCCGACATTGAAATTACCACCCGTGAAATTCTGAAGCTCAAAAAGGAATTATACGAAATTATTGCCAATCACTCAAAACAGCCTTTCAAAAAGATAGAAAAGGACTCCGACCGCGATTACTGGATGACCGCTGAAGAGGCCAAAGAATACGGTATGATCGACGAGGTACTGGTCAGGGGTAATAAATAATATCCAAATCGAAATCTTTTTAACCGGGGCGCAGGTTTTGCAGCCCCTTTTGCTTTTTTTTGCGCCTTCGGCAATACCGCTACGCGATGATGCCAGGTTGCGAAGAAGCTGCGCGATTTTTTTGTAATTTTGCAACCGGAAGAAAATTTGTCTTACTGACTGGACAATCGATACAATTTCAGGTCATTTTTTCAATATAAGACTGACTTTTTGCCAGAAATGGCAATCAATCATCAACTGAATCATTCTCAATATGCCTAAGAAAGAAGAAAGGTGTTCGTTCTGTGGCCGTCCGCGCAGCGAAACAAATATGCTGATCGCCGGACTTGACGCCCACATCTGTGACTATTGCGTTGAACAGGCCCAGGATATTCTGCGCGAAGAACTCAGCTCGTCAAAGACGCGCGATTTCTCAAAAGTCAAGCTCCACAAACCATCTGAAATCAAACAGTACCTTGATCAGTATGTGATTGGTCAGGATGATGCCAAGCGCGTGCTTGCCGTGGCGGTATATAATCACTACAAAAGAATCGGCCAGCCGGTATCGAAGGATGAAGTGGAGATTGAGAAATCGAATATCATTCTGGTGGGCGAAACAGGAACCGGAAAAACCCTGCTGGCGCGTACCATTGCCAGGTTGCTGCATGTGCCTTTCTGCATTGCTGATGCCACGGTGCTTACCGAAGCCGGTTATGTGGGCGAAGATGTGGAGAGTATCCTTTCAAGGCTTTTGCAGGCTGCTGATTATGATGTGGCCGCTGCCGAAAAGGGAATTGTATTTATCGACGAGATTGATAAGATCGCACGCAAAAGCGATAACCCTTCCATTACCCGTGATGTTTCCGGCGAAGGTGTTCAGCAGGCTATGCTGAAACTGCTCGAAGGAACGGTAGTCAATGTGCCCCCTCAGGGCGGACGTAAACATCCGGAACAAAGGATGATACAGATCAATACCCAGAATATCCTGTTTGTTGCCGGCGGCGCTTTCGATGGTATAGAGAAGAAAATCGCCTCCCGCATGCAGACCAATATGATCGGCTATGCTGCAGGCAAGGAACAGGATGTGATCGACCGCAGTAACCTGTTACAATACATCGCCCCACAGGATCTCAAGAGTTTCGGACTGATTCCGGAACTGGTCGGACGGCTTCCCGTGGTCACATACCTCAGTCCCCTCGACCGTGATGTACTGCGGCTGATCCTCACCGAACCTAAAAACTCTCTGGTCAAACAGTTTACCAAACTGTTCGAGATGGATGGTATCAAACTGGTTTTAAATGAGCAGGTGTTTGACTTTATTGTGGACAAAGCCATTGAATTCAAACTCGGCGCCCGTGGGTTACGGTCGATCATGGAAGCGATATTGATGGATGCAATGTTCGAAATGCCTTCCGATCAGGGCGTTAAAGAACTTAAAATAACACGTGCCTATGCCGAAGAGAAACTTGGTAAGGCAAATGTTTCGAGACTGAAAGTCGCCTGAGTTTGTGCTGATCAGTAGATGATGAGTTTTGTTTATCCTTTTAACTCATTGTGATACATTGTTAATCAAACGGATAGCGTAATATTTGTATCCATTGTCCGTTTGATGATTGTACGGCATCTAATTTGCTGCTAAATAAGCCGGCTAAACCAACTTAAACCCTTCCGGGCATGAAGCGCATGCTTTTAACCGCGATTCTGTTTGCTTTCTTTTCCGGCACTCTGCATGCCCAGAATGTTGACGTGATTGTGCTTAAAGCAAAGGTTGTCAACGGGGATACCCTGCCGCAGATATACCTGCCCGAGGTAAATATCCGCGGTTATATCATATTCCGTAGTCCGGCAGATCAAAGAAGGTTCGAACGGCTGGTCAGGAATGTAAAAAAAGTCTATCCCTATGCCAGACTGGCAGGCATCAAGCTGAATGAATATGAAGCCATGATGGCCGGGCTTTCTGAAAAAGAACAGCGCAAACTCCTTAAAAGGGCTGAGGACGAACTTAAAGCAGAATTCGGAGAGGAGTTGAAAGCGTTGAATTTTACCCAGGGTAAAATTCTGCTCAAACTTGTTGACCGCGAAACCGGCAATCCGACCTACCATATCGTCAAGGAACTGCGCGGCAGCTTTGTCGCCTTTTTCTGGCAGAACCTCAGCAGGCTCTTTGGATATAACCTGAAGGAAAAGTATGACCCCGAAGGCAAGGACCGCGACATTGAGACCATTGTAACCATGATCGAAAACGGCCTGATCTGAGCTCCCTTCCCTGATCCCGTGTTTATTTTTTATTTTTCCTGCATGTTTGTAAGATGCAGATAATAAGTGCATTGTGTTTATGATGAACTGATTTATTTTTCTGTCAGTTCCCTGTTACTTTTCATGTTAGTGTAGATTAATCAATATATTCCTGATTATATAACTTTCCAAACCTGCACTGACGCATGAGAAGATTCTTACTGTTGCTTTTTGCCATCGTACTTATGCCGGGGCTAAGGGTCCAGGCCGATTATGTAAAAAACCAGCCATATCAGGTGAGCCAGCCGGATGGTACTGTAATTAACTGCTTTGTTTCCGGTGATGAATTCTTTAACTGGCTGCACGATGCCGGAGGCTATACCATTATTCAGGCTGCTGACGGCTATTATTACTATGCAATTTCTGATAAAGGCAACATCCGGCCTTCGTCACACCTGGCGGGCCAGGCGGATCCTGCCAGCCTTGGCCTGGAAAAGTGGGCAAAGATCAGCCGTGAAGAATATCTGAAACGGAAGGAAGCCATGGAGGTTTCCAACAACCGTTCATCGCGGGCACCCCATGCCGGTACCATGAACAATCTCGTTATTTATATCAAATTCTCTGATGATACTGAGTTTACGACCCTGCGCCAGACTTATGACGATCTTTTTAACCTGCCTACCGGTAATTCGGTAAAATCCTATTACACGGAAGTGTCATACAACCAGTTAACGATCAGTTCCACGCATTACCCGGCCTGTGCGATGACCACCAATCTGTCGTACACCGACACCCATCCGCGCAGCTACTTCGAGCCCTACAATGCCACTACGAATCCCAACGGTTACAGCGGGGAAACCCAGCGAAGGCTCAGGGAGCACGCCCTGCTCCGGGATGCGGTAAACTGGATCAATGCCAATTCGCCGGTTCCGGGATCTCTGAATATAGACGGCGATAATGACGGACTCGTTGACAATGTGTGCTTTGTGGTGAGGGGCGGAAACGGCGCCTGGGCCAGCCTCCTCTGGGCCCACCGCTGGGTGCTTTATTCCTACAACGTTTTCATCAACGGGAAACAGGTGTGGGATTATACCTTCCAGCCGGAAACGCAGGTAAATGTCAGAACCTTATGCCATGAACTGTTTCATGCGCTTGGCGCGCCGGATCTCTATCATTACGACGATGGCGGACTCAATATTTCCCCGGCTGGTAACTGGGACCTGATGGAATCGGGGGGCGGACATATGGGCGCCTATATGAAATGGAAATATTCGGAAAATGTCTGGATCAACGCCATTCCTGAAATCACTGTCTCAGGCACTTACACCCTGAATCCCCTGGCATCATCAACAAACAATTGTTACAGGATTGCATCCCCTAATTCCACTTCGGAGTATTATGTTGTGGAGTACCGGCAGGCTTCAGGGACATTCGAGGGCAATCTGCCAGGCAGCGGCCTGCTTGTTTACCGCATCGACCCCGCATTAAATGGTAATGCAAGCGGTCCGCCGGATGAAGTTTATATCTACCGCCCCAACGGGACAACCACAACCAATGGCAGCCCCAACAGCGCATACTTTTCGCAGCAGTCGGGCAGGACTGCCATCAATGACGGCACCAATCCCTCTCCCTTTCTGCAGAATGGAAGTGCCGGAGGGCTGAACATATACAACGTCACTGCCTCCGGAAGCACCATCTCATTTACAGTCGGGATGAGCGGAGTAGCCAATCCCGCTGCGTTTACCGCTTCAGGAGTGAGTCAAACGCAGATTGATCTTTCATGGCTCCTGAATACTTCAAGTGATAACGTTCTGCTTGCATGGAACACCAGTCCGGTGTTTGGTGCACCGGCGAATGCAAATACCTATCCGGCAGGCTCAGCTTTGCCGGGAGGCGGAACGGTTCTTTACTCAGGAAATGCACAGGCCTTTAACCATACCGGTTTGACCGCCGGTTCGGTTTATTATTACAGAATCTGGTCGGCCGATGCTGCCCTGCAATATTCAGTCGGGTTGGCGGCCAGTGCTTCGACATTGTGTGGTGAAACTGTACTTCCTTACGCTGAGGCTTTTGTGGATATGGGCTTCCCGCCCTGCTGGAGCCAGCAGGTGGAGGGAACCAATGTGGCAAACAGCTGGGAGGTTTCTTCTACATATTACGCCGGCGGTTCGGCAAACGAAATGCGGTCAACCTATCAGAACCGGAATCCTGGTGTGAGCCGGCTGGTGATGCCGCCTGTCAACACAACCGGTGTTGCCTCGCTCAGCCTTGCGTTCCGTCATCTGCTCGACGATTACGGGCCTGGTGCGGTAATGCGGGTGCAGTCGAGCAGCGATGGCGTAAACTGGACCAACGAATCCTGGTCGCTGGCAACTGCCGGCAACAACCTGGTAGGGCCGGAATTGATCAATACCTCCGTGCAGAATAACCTGAATGTGGCTACCACTTATATCGGCTTTACGGTTGAAGGAAACCTTTACCAATATGATTATTGGTTCATCGATGATGTAGCCGTCAGTATTACCGGTTACCTGAGTTATAATATTACAACAACTTCATTCCCTGAAGCCGGAGGTAGCGTAAGCGGGGCAGGCTCTTATGGCTATGCTTCACAGGCGGTGCTTTCGGCGGTTCCAAACACGGGCTACACTTTTACCAACTGGACCGAAAACGGGGCAGTGGTATCCTCCGATGCAACCTATAGCTTTACCGTAACAGGCGACAGGACGCTTCAGGCGAATTTTTCCCTGCAGCAATACAACATTTCAACCGTGTCCGTTCCGACTGAGGGTGGGTCCTGCACCGGTGCCGGTGCATATTCCTATGGTTCAGCAGCTACGGTAACGGCTTTACCGAACACAGGCTATTACTTTACACACTGGATGGAAAACGGCAATATCGTTTCAACGGAAGCGTCGTATTCATTTAATGTTTCGGGCAACAGGTCGCTTCAGGCTGTTTTTACACTTGAACAGTACCAGGTGATGCTGTCAGCGATGCCGGCAGAAGGTGGCTCGGTGAGCGGCAGCGGCGCCTATGCCTATGGCACCGGAGTCATTGTTTCGGCAACGGCTGAAGAAGGCTGGGCTTTCTTATACTGGACCGAAGGCGGAAATGTTGTGTCATCCGAACCATCATATTCATTTACCATTACTCAGAACAGGACATTTGTGGCCAATTTCACCCAGCAGGTCGTCATGGTTACCATTGCCACTGAAGCGGATCCTGCCGAAGGCGGAACCACCGTTGGTGATGGCCAGTATGCCCAGGGAAGTCAGGCAACGGTTTCAGCCATCCCGGCCGACGGATGGGAGTTTGTGGCCTGGATGGAAAACGGCGCAATGGTTTCACAATCTGCGGTGTATACATTTATTGCGTCTTCGGATCGTATGCTTACGGCTTCATTTGCCACGTCTCCGCTAACTTATACCATCAGCCTGACGGCTGTTCCTGTTGAGGGCGGAACGGTTGAAGGCGCCGGCACGTATACTTCAGGAACAAGCATTACCGTGCAGGCGGTGCCTGCCGAAGGCTTTGCTTTTCAATACTGGGCGCTCGGAAGTACTGTGTTATCCGTTGATCCGGTATACACTTTTACCGTAACCTCAGCGCTCAGTCTTGAAGCGGTTTTTGTCAGACAGTATGTCATCACGGCTATAGCTGCTCCGGCCGAAGGAGGTCAAACCGATGGTGGCGGGTTGTACCTGGAGAATTCCATGGCTGTAATGATTGCCATCCCCAATCCCGGATATCATTTTCTGAACTGGAGTGAAGGCGGCAATTTGGTATCCACCGAGCCTGAATTTACTTTCCAGGTGAACACAAACCATACCCTGACGGCTAATTTTCAGTTGAGTGTAGATGTCAGGGATGTAAAAGCCGGATCATTCCGCTTGTATCCGAATCCGTCAACAGGACCTGTCGATGTTACCGCAGGCGGCCTGATCGCATCCTATGCTGTCTACAGCCTCACAGGAAGGGAGCTGCTGAAGGGGCAGGAGCGTGGCCTTGTCAATTACCTGAAGCTCGACCTCTCCGGACTGCCCGAAGGCGTTTATATTCTTAAACTGATTATGGTCAACCAGCCGCCTTGCAGCGCAAGGCTTATTATCCGGAGATAAATTTCTCAGGCATCAATATTTTTAAGAAAGCAGGGTGATTCATCCTGCTTTTTTGGTTGGATATGTAGTGTATAATATAAATGTCGCTTTGCTGTTTCAGTCTGCATAATAAGAACTTCCGCAGGATACGACTGATTGATTGTTGAGGTATTGTATGCCTGAAATTGAACAATGGCGGGCTAAAAGTGTTATTTGTAGGGTTATTTTAAAGAACGATACATCCCTGTCATACATAAATCACTGTTAACATGCCGCACTACCATACACTGGGGCAGATACCGCCCAAACGCCATACCCAGTTCCGCAAACCCGACGGAACGCTTTATTCGGAGCAACTGGTATCAACGGAAGGATTTTCCGACGCCTATTCACTGACCTATCATGTTTATCCGCCCACCATGGTGCTCGGGGTGGATCAGCCCATTGACGTCAAACCTGAGATTGCTGTTCAGAACAATATGCAGCACCGCAGTTTTCAGGGTTTCAGGGTAAAGCCCGCAGATGATTACCTGAAAAGCAGGGTTACGGTAATGACCAACAGCGACCTGAGCATCATCCTTGCGGCCCCGCAGAAGTCGATGGAAGACTATTTCTTCAAGAATTCACAGGCCTCGGAGATGGTCTTTGTGCATGAAGGTTCCGGTACGCTGAAAACCATGTACGGAGAGCTGACCTTCGGATACGGCGACCACCTGATTATCCCCCGCGGAATCATCTACCAGATGCATTTCGATACGCCCGATAACCGGTTGTTTATTGTGGAATCATACAGTCCCATCCGTTTCCCGAAAAGGTACGTCAACAAGTTGGGCCAGCTGGAAGAACATGCCCCGTTCTGCGAAAGGGACATCCGCAAACCGTCACGGCTGGTAACCCATGACGCAAAAGGGGATTTCCTGGTGATGATCAAAAAGGAGCACCAGTTGTTTCCTTACCATTTTGCCGGTCATCCCTTTGATGTGGTTGGCTGGGACGGTTATCATTATCCGTATGCACTTTCCATTCATGATTTTGAGCCGATTACCGGTCGCATTCATCAGCCGCCTCCCGTGCATCAGACCTTCGAAGCCTACAATTACGTGATGTGTGCTTTTGTACCGCGGCTCTATGATTACCACCCGCTTTCGATTCCGGTGCCTTACAACCACAGCAATGTGGATTCCGACGAAGTGCTTTATTATGTCGACGGCGATTTTATGAGCCGCAAACATGTGGACCGCGGGCAGATTACTTTGCATCCCATCGGCATTCCCCACGGACCCCATCCGGGCACGGTGGAGAAAAGCCTGGGCGCAAAAGAAACCCGTGAACTGGCCGTGATGGTGGATACCTTCAGGCCGTTGTGGCTTACCCGGCAGGCCATGGAAATCGAAGATCCGGACTATCATAAATCATGGATTGAATAATCCACGCAGCCTTAATGAAACCGATAACATTGGATAAACGAAATACCATGAATACACCTCAGGACTTTCTGCCGATCAACGGCACCGATTATGTGGAATTTTATGTAGGCAACGCCAGGCAGGCGGCCTATTACTATCAGACGGCTTTCGGTTTTCAGCCGCTGGCATACGCCGGACTCGAAACCGGGCTGAAAGACCGCACTTCCTATGTGCTGGTGCAGGATAAAATCCGTTTTGTGTTTACCAGTTCCCTGGTACCTGACAGTGAAATAGGGGTGCATGCCATGAAGCACGGCGATGGAGTGAAAGTGGTCGCCCTCTGGGTGGATGATGCCCGCAAATCGTGGGAGGAAACTACTGCCCGGGGCGCTGTTTCGTACTTTGAGCCCAGGGTTGAAAATGATGAGCACGGTGAAGTAGTGCGCTCCGGCATACACACTTATGGCGAGACCGTGCATATTTTTGTGGAGCGCAAGAACTATAAGGGTCCTTTTCTGCCCGGTTTTGTAGCCTGGAATCCTGAATACCGAACCAGGGATACAGGGCTGCGTTATGTCGATCACATGGTGGGCAATGTAGGCTGGGGCCAGATGAACCAGTGGGTGGACTTTTACGCCCGGGTGATGGGTTTTAACCAGTTGGTATCGTTCGACGACAAGGACATTTCCACCGAATACACCGCCCTGATGAGCAAGGTGATGAGCAACGGCAACGGACGCATCAAATTCCCCATCAATGAGCCGGCCGAAGGCAAAAAGCGGTCGCAGGTAGAAGAATACCTCGATTTTTACGGAACCAGCGGGGTGCAGCATGTGGCTATGGCAACTGACGATATATTGCATACAGTCAGGGAATTGCGTAACCGGGGAATAGAGTTCCTCACCGTGCCCGGATCCTATTACGACACCGTACTGAACCGCGTGGGAAAGATTGACGAGGAAATCCTGGCCCTGAAAGCGCTGGGCATCCTGGTCGACCGCGACGACGAAGGCTACCTGCTGCAGATTTTCACCAAACCGGTTGAAGACAGGCCCACGGTGTTTTATGAGATCATTCAGCGCAAAGGCGCGAAATCCTTTGGCAAAGGCAACTTCAAAGCCTTGTTTGAAGCCATTGAGCTTGAGCAGGTCAGGAGGGGAACCCTTTAGATCACAAGCAAACGGTGAAGGGTTGCGGAAAGCCGGATCTGCAGCCCCGGTGCCATCGATAGAACAGATTGTTTCCGGCCGACTGAAATTTATCCCGATTACTGATGAATATCAAATCATGGATTGAAATACCCGCCGGCAGTGACTTCCCGATTGAAAACCTGCCTTTCGGCATCGGCCGCAACAGGGGAGGCCAGTTTGCCGCCTACACCCGTATCGGCGATACCGCCGTAAACCTTTCGGCACTGGACGGACTTGGCGTTTTTGCAGGGATGGAATTTGACTTTTCCGTCGCTTTTCGCCAGCCCGTGCTCAATGATTTTATCGCGATGGGCAAAGCGGCCCACCGTGTGCTCAGAAACGCCCTGCAAGCGTTTTTCGCCGCCGGCAGCAAGCCGGATGCCATACTGATGGAATCCCTGACGGAAAAGGTGCTGTTTCCGGCTGCTTCGGTTGAGATGCTGATGCCCGTTAAAGTCACCGATTACACCGATTTTTACTCCAGCATTGAACATGCCACCAATGTGGGCAAAATGTTCCGCGATCCTGCCAATGCCCTGTTGCCCAACTGGCGTCACCTGCCGGTAGGCTATCATGGCAGGGCATCCTCTATTGTGGTTTCGGGAACGGAGATCCGCCGCCCCCGGGGACAGACCCTGCCGGCCGGCGCCGACGCTCCGGTTTTCGGACCCGGCAAAATGCTGGATTTCGAGCTGGAAATGGCATTCGTGGTGGGCAGAAGCACGAATCTGGGCGAACCTGTAGCAGCCGCTGATGCCGAAGACTATATCTTTGGTTTTTTGTTGTTCAACGACCTTTCGGCCAGGGATATACAGTCATGGGAGTATGTTCCCCTGGGGCCCTTCCTTTCAAAGAATTTCGGCTCTGTCGTTTCTCCGTGGATTGTGACCCTGGAAGCGCTGGAGCCATTCCGTGTGAAAGGCCCGGAGCAGGAACCTGCCGTGCTGCCTTATCTGAGAACGGAAGGGCTTCGCAATTTCGATATCAGCCTCGAAGTGCTGATCAGACCGGAAAATGGCGCCGAAAATGTTGTCTGCCGCTCGAATTTCCGGCATATGTACTGGAATATCTGCCAGCAACTGGCTCACCATACGGTGAACGGTTGCAACATCACCACCGGCGACCTGTATGCTTCGGGTACCATCAGCGGTCCGGAGCCGGGTTCATACGGTTCCATGCTCGAACTAACCTGGAGGGGGGCCAATCCCATCCGGCTCAGCGACGGCACGGAGCGTAAATTCGTAAACGATCATGATACGGTGATTATCCGGGGCTATGCCGCAAAAGACGGGCTCAGAATCGGCTTCGGTGAGTGTACGACGAAAATACTCCCTGCGCTGACTTGATTCTGTTATTCAGTGGCTGCCGGTTTGGCAGCCTGGTAAATTTTAAGCATAATCTATGTATAAGACCATCAATCCGGCAGAGGTAGCGCCTCCGGAGCTGCACCGGCTGATGCTGGGGGCCATCGCTCCCCGGCCCATAGCTTTTGCCAGCACTGTGGATGCCGAAGGAGTTCCTAACCTTGCCCCCTTCAGTTTTTTCAATGCTTTCGGGGTGAATCCGGCGACCATTGTATTCAGCCCCTCGCGCAGGGGACGCGACAATACTACCAAAGATACCTTCAACAACCTGAAGGAGGTGCCTGAAGTGGTGATCAATGCCGTGACTTACAGTATGGTGGAGCAGGTTAGCCTGGCAAGTACCGAATTCCCGAAAGGGGTCAATGAATTTGAAAAGGCGGGCTTTACCCCGCTGACTTCCGAAAAGGTGAAGCCTTTCAGGGTGGCCGAATCACCGGTGCAGTGGGAATGCCGGGTGCGCAACATCATTGAAACCGGCAAGGGAGGCGGAGCGGCCAACCTGGTAATCTGCGACGTGCTGCTGGTGCATGTGAACGAAGGTTTTCTGCTGCCAAACGGATTGATCAACACCAGGGCCATTGATCTGGTGGGCCGTATGGGAGGCGACTTCTACGTGAGGGCACACGGAGAGGCCCTGTTCGAAGTGGAAAAGCCGCTGACAAAACCAGCCATCGGCATCGACAGCCTGCCTTTTACCCTGCGCAACAGCCCCCTGCTGACCGGCAATGAACTTGGCCGCCTGGGTTCGGTGGAAAATGTGCCCACAGAGGAGGAAATCAGCACCGCTGCTAACCTGAAGGAGGTTAAATCAATCATTGAAAATGAGATACTTACCTTTGATGCCAGAACGGAAAAACTGCATCAACTGGTGCGCCGGAAGCTGAACGAAGGGAAAAAGCGTGAAGCGCTGGTCATCGGTTTCCTGCTGAAATAAAGGCAATTCTGCTGAAGCGGACTGTTTACAGCCGCTGGAATTCAAAAGTGGGGTAGCCTTTCTTTCCCTGATTGTTGTAGAAATCAATAAACCGCATCTTAAAAAACAGCCCTTCCCGGTTTCTGACCAGATAGGTCCAGCCTGACTGCGCCGTATAGGTGATGTCGCCGGATGTGACGTCGCCGTTGATCTTTTTCCACTCATAACCGATCATGTCGCGTGAACTGCTGAGCCAAACCGTTTCAGCATAGTCCCTGTCGATTTCTGTAAAAGGCTTCAGGGTGTCGAGCGCCGCCATCACCAGGGTGTCGTTGAGCAAAACCCCGTTCACCAGATAAGGGTAAGGTTCGCCGGTATTGGTGAACAGCAGGGTGGTATAGGTGGTGAAGAGCAGGTCCCAGCGGCCGGCGGGCGGTTCGGTCTGCGGATCCGGAGCGCCGTTGTCGAACGAAAGCGTAGAGAATCTGCGTACCGGATCCCTGGGGAAGTCAAATACCCTTTCGTTGGTGCCGTCGGGCCGGGCGATGCGTATACTCACCTCCCCGCTGAGCGGATCGATGTACGGCTGAATCTTGAGGAATCCGCGCGAAAACCCTTCGCTGTCAATACCCCGGTCGATCAGAAGCACCTCGCCGTTCCCGCGGAATCCGCTAGTATCTGCCGTCCACCACTTGCCGATGGCATTGCCGGCTTCGCTGCCATCAGAAGCATCAAATTTCCATTCCATTCCTGCCGTCTGCAGCGGAACAGAGAATTCGGTAATTCCGGAATGGGCGGCATACATAAACAGGGAAGTATTCAGCCAGAGGGTGTAATCCCCTTCCCGGGTGGCGATGGCCAGGTCCCAGCTGTCGCGGTTGCAGGATGATACAATGCCGTGTTCAAAGCTGAACCATGTCTGTATCGTGTAATCGGGCAGCATTTCAATCACCACCGTTTCCAAATTACCGGGCTTCTGCGGCACCACTACCTCATCTTCCCTGAAGCAGGAGGCGAGGAGGATGGCGGTGAATATCAGCAGATAGTTAATTCTTTTTAGCCGGATCATTTTTCACGAAAGTATATGAGAGTTTGAGAAAGTAAGTTCTGCCCCAGGCAACCGGCACATTGCCGCCGCCGCCCGAATGCACGCCGCCGGAGCCGCCCGCGCTTACTATATTCGTAACGTCGAACAGGTTGCGCACCCCGGCGTTCACCGACAGCCTTTTCTGCATGAAAGTCTTCAGCACTGTCAGGTCCATATTGTGCCACGAATCCATAAACCCTTCACTCAGCAGGCCGTTTGCATCCATATAGATGCGGGTGGTCCTGCCGGTGTATTTATAGATGGCCGTCATGTGGAGGTCGATTTCGTCCATACGGCAGGTCACCTCTGAGGTGAGCTCGGGCGACCAGTAAAGCCGGAGTCCTTCACCGGGCGTCAGTTGGTTCGATTTGCCGGTTCTGCCCCATCCCAGCCTGAGGTCGAACAAAGGATAGAGGGAGGAGCGCAGGCTGAAGACATATCCCATGGAGCGGGAACGGTCGAGGTTAAAATAGGTGTAAGCCCCGTCACCGGTTTCGGCCAGGGTAATCTGGTTGTCGATGTCGTTAAGGAAAAACCGGGCTTCCGTTTCCGTGGCATAGGTGACTTTCTCTATCCTGTGGCTGGCTTGCAACTGAAGGTGCTTCGACCGTTCCGGGCTTAGGTTTGGATTGCCGGTGATGTTGTGGTTGACATCCACAAAATAGAGGTAAAGCTCTTTCAGCGAAGGCGCCCTGAATCCGCTTGAGTAGGATGTTCTGAACATAAAACCCTTTGCCGGGCCTGCTTTCACATGCATTGCATAAATCAGGGGAGAGGCGAAATGACTGTTCCAGGCATAGCGCAGTCCCGGCTGCAGCGATATCAGGTCGGCGGGCTGTATCTGCATCGTGGCAAAGCCGGCGATATCGGTGGTCTGATGATGCTGATTGCCGGTGCGTTCGCCGGTGGCCCACTCCACATTGGCATCGTACCCCGATTGTATCCCGATGAGTCCGGATTCGCTGCGGTAAGTGTACATGGCCCTCGACAAAAAGGAGCCAAAACCCGTGGTGTCGTATTCGGTGGGCGTTTTTTCGGGAATGGTCAGGTCGTTGTAATACAACGTTCTCACCCTGCTGTAGAAAGAAAGGGAATTACTGGCCGTGAAAGGATTGGGCCCGCGGGTGGTGATGTCGGCCCTGGCGGTAAGCCGGCTGGTGGTAAAATAATTATCAAAAGCTTTTTCGAAGTAGGGGGGGAGCAGGTTGCCCCGTACCAGCAACAGTTCATCGAAGTAGCTGAGCTTCGCTTTTAGAACCGCTTTTTTCAGGGTAAGGTTATATCCGGCATCCGCATTAAGCTGCCTGCGGGGCTTCCACAGTTTGGCCCTGCCTTCGTCTGCCGGTGAAAAACCGGCGAAGAAGTTGCGTCCGGCCTGCAGACTGAAGGCATTGATACCCCGGTTCAGGCTGAAGCCGCCGTCGAAATTGACAATACCCACCGACTCCAGGTAAGTGCCGGCATTGGCGGTAAGCGATTTTCCGGGAATATCCCCCGATATAATGTTGACCACCCCGGCCAGGGCGTTGCTGCCGTAAATCACCGACATCGGTCCTTCAATGATCTCTACCTGCCTGGCATTCTGCAGGTTCACCTGGCTCAGGTCAATGCTTCCGTTCAGGCGGCCGATCACCGGCACGCCGTCCACCAGTATCTTCACATGCTCTCCCGACAGCCCCTGCAGGCTCATGCCGGTGCCCAGGGAGGCGTCCTGGGTAAACCTCACGTTCATCTGGTTGCGCAGCAGCCCCGACAAATCGGTGGCTGCAGTCCTGCGCAGCTGCAGCTGGTTGATAACGTTGACGCGGTACAGCGAACGGTCGGCGCTGCCAGGGTTGTACTGGGCGGTGACCACCAGTTCGTCGAGCGAGAAGACTTCCGGCAAAAGCCTGATGATGGCTTCCCCGCCGGGGAAAAGGGTGTCGCTGAAGGTCTGGTAACCCACATAACTCACCTGGAAAACCGTGGGCCTGACCAGATTGTGCCTGATCATCCCGTCGTCGTCGCTCAGGTAGTATTTTGCTGTTTTTGCCCCCGTTTCGGTGGCTTTAACATGGGCAAAGGCGACGGCAACCCCTGTGCGCGCGTCAACCACCCGCACAGGAGGCGCCTGCGCTGCCACCACCAGCGGCAGCAGCAACATTGTCGTAATCAGTATTCTGAAACCTGTCATTATCTTGCAATCACTTTGCGTGAAAATGTACCGGTTTCACTGGTGATGCGCAGGATATAGCTGCCACGGGCCACACCGTCGAGGCTGATCTCTCCCGACAGGGCATTGCCAAGCGTCTGTTGTACAACTGCCCTCCCGCTGAGGTCGTAAAGCACTGCATGCGCATTACTGAGCGGGCTGTTGAGTGCAATCCTTATATAGTCTCCGGCCGGGTTGGGATAGATATTCACCCCGCTGAGCTCAGGCGAAGAGGCTGAGGCCGTTGAAATTGCCTGTACCGTAAAGGTGGTGGTGCCGGTGGATGAACCGGAAAAGGCTTCAAAGACCACCTTGTAAACCGATCCGTTGTCCTTTTGCACGAAATAGGCCAGGGAGTCGGTGATGTCCCACTGGAAGGTGGACATGTTGATGGTCTTCCAGTCATGGCCGATGATGTCGGCATCGGGCGAGAATGTCAGATTGGTCCAGTCGGTGAAATCAGGGGCTACCGGATGCGCTTCGGCTACGGTATGGCCTTTTCTGGTGAGTACGCCGTTTACGGGATAGTAAGTGTTCTGCACTAAAGTATTGTAGCGGGTAAATAGCAGGTCCCAGTCGGCGGCAGCCGGTTCGCGGTCAACAATGCCGTTGGCGAAAGAGAAGGCCATAAACTGTTTGGTGTTGTGGGGCGTTACCTCCAGTGTGTCGGTCTGCTCGTTGCTGCCGTCGAGGCTGGCATAGCGGATGATATATTTGTTCTGGGTTGATATTTTCCTGACAATCTGCAGTTTGCGGTACATGCCGTCAGGGGTGGCAATCAGGTAGAGCGAATCGCCCACCACATCGTGACTGGTCATGCTGTAGATGCCCCAGCCGTAATCAGGATGACCCAGGGCATTCCGGTTAAACGCGCCGTCTTCAAAGTCTGTGGTGTTGTTGTAAAGCCTTTTCCATGAGGCCATGCCCGTGGTGTCGAAGGTTTCCCAGCCGCTGATGCCTGAATTCGGGTAAGTGTAAAGCGCCACCCCTGCGCCGTCGTTTACGATGATGCCTGCACTGAAAGCCGGGGTGAAAAAGGCGATATCCCAGATGTTTCTGGGTGAAGTCCTGACTTCGCCATTGGTGAGGGAAAAGAATACTTCGTTTACATACTGGTTACCCATGGATGCCATGTAAGTCGTCTGGGCTTTAACCGCGTTTGAGAAAGAAGCAACAAGTAAGGTCAGTGATATAATAAGTGCGTTGTAAGATTTCATCTTATGGTGATTTTTAAAAAGAAACACTGCGACATGGCGAAATCCGCGCCACATCAGAATAATAATGGGAATGCAGAAAAATCAACGGACGGATGGCGGGCCGCGCAATCCGTGGGCGGCAGGGATGCCGCTGATGCTGAAGGGTTGCGGACAGTATCCGGGGAGTGATTGTCCTGAAAACTGTGGCTTAAGCAGGAATTCACACTCCTGCGTGTTGAGATCGGGTGACTGAAGAAAATCGACCGATGGCAGGTCCTGCGCCACCGTTATCGTTTCCTCGCGCTTGCTCAGGATACCGTTGGGGATCAGGTTGCGCCCCCAGATATGGTGCTGATGGAAGTTGATCAGTGAGCCGAGATAAATCCAGAAAACGAAGAAAGCGGTCGCCAGAATGGCGAACTTTCCTGCTCCTCTTTTAAATGCGGATTTTCTCATGACTTCAGCCCGCGCCCGTTGTGGGAACCCTGACTGCTACAAAATTAATATTTTAGATTGAATGTGAACGCAAAATCAGGCCCTGACTGAGAAATATCAATAAATATCCGAACATATGTTCATAAATAGGTTGATGAATGTAACCGGAAGGATGTTTTGTTATGGAAACCCATGAATTACGATCGCTTATTCCCCGGCTGCTGCCGCCTAGCCATCGGGACACGAATGAATTAGCCACCAAAGCACTGAAACACCAAAGCCCACGGAGTATTTATTTGAATCTTTGAATCTTTGTTCCGCACTTGCGGGATTGAATCTTTTGAATCCTTATGCCACGAATGCAAGAATATGATTTTTCCGCACCCAGTCAGGCCTCCTCATCTTATGCAGGCATTGGACCTTTCAGATGTAGGTAAAACCGCTGTAATCAATGCCGTGGGACTTTAGAAACTTTTCAAAAAGTGTGTAAGCCTCGTTTACTCCAAAACGTTCTTTTATGGCCTCCAACAGCGCCTGCCGGTTGTCCGGTTCCAGGCCGAAAATTTCGCAGAGCTTCTCAACTTCCTTTGGTTCAATGGTGATGGTGTATTCGTAATCCGAATCGCCCCAGGCATATTGTACCGATTTACCGATATCATACCCGTCGAGGGTCAGCTGACCGCTTTCGCTAAAATATAGTCCAATGTTGATTTTAATACCGGGCCTTCGAGGTAGAATAAAGTGACTTTTTGCATTTTAACGGATTTTTTTTTAGAAATCAGCCCCCGGGGCCTTGCCGGAGCCTGGGGGTGCGGGTAGTGCTCTGTTTGTTAACACAAAACCAGCCATTTACCTGCCTGCGCATCGTAGTTCCTTGAAAAGGATAAACAGTTACCGGCAGAACAGCCTGTAATTCAGCAGTCATCTGGGGGCGCTTCTGCCTGTTTCCATCCCGGCTTTCTCCAGATAGGGCAGGGGCGAAACCAACTCAAATTCTTTTGAGACATCAAAAAAGAGGTTTAACAGGTTCAGATGTTCCCTTCCGATGATCAGCAGCATTCTGTCCTCCGCGTTGTGGGGTATTCTCTGAATATTCCGGAATATCCTCAGGTTGCGGTTGAACCATCTGCCTGTTTCAAAATCAACTCCGGTAAAGTCGCCAGGCTCCTCTTCATATTTGAAGGGATTCAGCAGGTATACCGACAGGCGTTCTTTGATCTGATCAGGTTGGTTCAGCCTGATCAGTTCGTGAATGATGCCGGCGATTTTTTTTGAGGCTCCCGGAATTGCGAAAACCGAATCCGGTGAATTCAGGTAGTATGCATCAAGTCGCGCAGCGCGGGTGCTGTCCCGGAACACTTCACTGATATAATCATAATGCCTGCCCCAGTCATTTACACAATAAATTGTCTGCAGATCCAGTTGTTTCGCGGTTCTGAATCCCAGCTGAAAAATTTCGTTTTTACCCGGGGTAAACTTACCGGCCCTGTATAGGGCATATAAGCTGTCGATCACGGGTTGCTGATCCGGGGTCAATTCCACCGCAATGATGGTTGGTTTGAAGTCGCTGATGGATTTCGAAATTGCGCTGATTTCCGCCTGAAATGGCTCGTCGAGTACAGATATTTTGTCTTTTTCATCAGTTTTAACAGCATCCAGGTTGGGAAAACCGAAATGGAAAACCCCAAGCGTCATTATTTTTACCGGTGTCGCGTTTTCATGAGTTTGCCCGGTTAAACCACCACAGGCAAAGGCGATGGCGTATAGCAAAAGAGTAAATTTTTTCATTCGTTTCGGTTTGGTTACAGTGATGTGACGGACAGCCGGGGCTGAAGTTACAGAACCGGTTACGGGGCAGGGCAGAGGGCGTACGCGTTAAGTATTTTTGAGTAGTTATCTCCTCCAGGCCAATGGTATTAATGTTTTTTAATGCACAGGCTCCGTCGGATGTTTGGTCAAACCCGAACCAGGCCGAAGCGCCTGCACTGAGCGTAGCCGAAGTGCAGCTATTCCGGAGCAGAGCAGTAATGTTCAACATTTCCTTACATACTTTTTAGTCCCGCAAAAACAACGGGGCAGGAATTTTGCTTCTTACCCGGCAACTGCGTTGAGGTCTTATTTGTCAGCATTCCGATGTTGTTATCAATATATTTTTTCATTGTTGTCCGGGGATATTATTTTAATTTAACCGGAATGCTTTATAGGTGTTGGTTTCAGAAGACCGTAACAGCTTGCAACTTACTTTTTAATATTGCGCCACTAAGCGATGCACTGAGCCTGCCGAAGTGGCACAAAGGCGCCAGGTTGCACAAAACCAGCTTTTCTCATTTATTGAAACTTAGTGTCTTCGAGTCTTTGTGGCAATTTCTTTCTTGATTCATTCCTGAAAATGGTGATATTTTTTTTGATTTTATTATTGATCCCTGCTTCGCTCCACCGGTGTGATTACATATTTACCTTTCCCAGAAATAAATGTCATCATAAACAATAACTTCAGTATTCTGATTAACTTCCCTGTTAAAACCTGTCGGATACAGAGCTATATGCCTGTTTTTCTTAAAGTTACCGGATGATTCGGTATTATAACTGAATACTAATGCGCTTTGGAACCAATACAGATTTTTAACCATATAATTATCTATGTATTCTTCTTTTGTAATGCTTTTTTCATTGTTCCAATTGGCATTTTCGTTTATTCTTATTTCTTCATCATTGATTATCTTTTCTCTTACTTCAAAAATGCTTAACAGACTCCCCTTATCATCTGTCACATAAAGATTGTATGTCGGATCAATCCATACCCACTTCCCCAATTGCCCGGAGAAAACATGATTTATCACGTGGACGTCCAAATCATCGTAGTTTTTAGGATTACAGGTGATAAATCTTGATTTAATGCCTAAGGCTAAATAACACTCATTTAAAAATACCGCCAATGCCCTGCAGTTCACACCGCATTTATTTTCTGTTGCAAACCTGTAAATATCAACAGCATTTGTTTCGTAGCATGATTTTGTGCCATCATGCCTTATCAGCCCATGCGCCCAGTTTAAAAGGTTCAATATTTTTGACATTTCGTCGCCAGTCCCTGCAATTGAGTCAAGATTGAAATATTCTTTAACCTTAACCAAATCGATATCCGAAACCTTATACTCAAACATTGGCACTTCAGCTTCGGATCCAGTGTAGTGACCTGAATTTTTCAGTACGAATAAGTAGTCTCCTTTTTCTTTTATGCTTTCTGTAAGCGTAATGAATCTTTGCTCCTGATTCAGAAATTCAAAGTCAGCGTTAGCTTTGATGCTTTTATAATCAATGAAGCCATAACTTATCGCCTTCTCAAGGTAAATCAATGTGCTGTCAGTTTTTAAATCCTTTGCAGTTTCTTCCGCTAAATAAAAATAGCAGGTAGCCATCAGCATTTCAATACTCCCTTCCTGAAAATTAGCTTTGGTCGCTGCATCCTGCCGGTAATATTTTTCAAACCAATCATTTAATAACCGGATTGTTTTTCTATAATCTTTTACTGATAGACTTTCGCTCAGCCCCTGTTCCATCTCTTGTGAGTACCTGATAAAATCATTATTTATGTTCTGAGCCTGAATCATTGACGGGCAAATCAGCAAAAACATCAGTAAACTGATGAATATATAATTCAACAGTTCAATGCTGATCACTTCCTTTATTTCTGTTCCCTTTTTCATAATAATATCAACATTTCAGGTTAAATTTTCATTGATATAAGGACTATTTATGCCGGGTAACCCGGGCGGATTACTCCGCCATTGTCTTATAAGAACTCCCGCAGAAGCGGGATAAACTCCCATGAACCTTTCGGTTCACCCGGCTCAGACCCTTTGAAGGCAGATTAAACCACCCGGCAATATACGGAGAATTTTAAAATACATCAGCGGAATTTTCGTATTTGATAATAATCATTCCAATGCAGATCAGAAGGGTTGGCAGGGGCAATGCAGAGGGTGTGGCGTTTGATATGGAAGCCGCCGGACTGCAGGGTGCAGTATAAGAATCCTTAAACGGGCAATGGCAGGGATTTCTGCGTCAAAATCCCTGAAAACCGAGTATCAGCTGCGACAGTAATAACGTCTGACGAAACCCTGGTGCCGGAGGAGAAAACGCTTATGGATATGCCTTTCCCCTCTGATATTCCCTTTCCGCTTGAATCAGAGTGGGTCGCGGCTGCTACAGCGCGACGGGACAAACCGGAAAACCCGGAAGGTAATCCCGGATGATTTTGGTTTACATCCCATGGGTAAAAATTATTCGGACGGCACTCATGCAAATGCCTGAGGACAGTTAGGGTAAGCGATCAACATTGAAATCTGCACAAATACCGGTTAACAAATGGTGCGAATATACCGGTGCGCATACCGTGGCCGTTGCGGTTTTGGACAGATTGACAGATATTGCGCTCAGATTTATATTATCAGGGGAATCTCTCCGCAAATAGTAATAAGCGCAAAACCCTGTTTTTGCCCGCTGACCGTTTATTGCTTAGTGGCCTGGTTTAGTCCGGAATCGCTGGCCTGGTTTGTCAGGAATATTCAATTTCCTGACCTGAGTGAATAATCCGGACTAAAGTAGGCCACCCATTCCGGAGCAAAGTAGGCCAGTTA